>Ga0181417_1000642_pt1 | contig 11346 bp, 19 predicted proteins | sample 40SPOviralmetaG_FD_130142 | JGI IMG/M metagenome (GOLD analysis project Ga0181417, IMG submission 130142) | Marine viral communities from the oligotrophic San Pedro Time Series (SPOT) site, San Pedro Channel, CA, USA - 40 SPOT_SRF_2013-02-13 | ecosystem: Environmental > Aquatic > Marine > Strait...
AAATGATAAAATAATTTAAAATAATTATTCCAAATAAAGATAGTAATTATGTATTACAAAAAGGATTCTAGGGTATAATTTTTAGAAGACAAATGTGTCAAGATCCGAAAGGGGAATCGCTGAAATTATATCTTACCATAGTAGTTTGCATAATAAAATTTTTATTTCTTAAATTGTGTATTAAAAAATGTTTTTTAGAAAAAGATTATGTTAATCGTGAAAATTATATTTTACTTTAGTAGTTTGTATAATAAAATTTTTATTTATGTAAAAAAAATATAAAAAATGATTAGAATATAAAGAATTATTATTATAAATAAAATAAAAATGCTTTAATTAATTAAAAAGTTTGTTTGTTTAAAAAAAATAAAGAGAGTAGTTATGTTTTACAAAAAGGATTCTAGGGTATAATTTTTAGAAGACAAATGGGTCAAGAACCGAAAGGGGAATCGCTGAAATTATATCTTACCTTAGTAGTTTGCATAATAAAATTTTTATTTGTAAAAAATAATAAAAAATAAGGTTAAATAAATTAAAAATGTTAAATGTTATTAAAAAAATAGTAAGTTATATATATAACAAAATGTATAATTTTTAGAAGGCAAATAAGTCAAGAACCGAAAGGGAAATCGCTGAAATTATATATTACCAAAGTAGTTATATATAATATTTTTTTTACTATTTATAATTGCATTGAATTTTCTGGATATACAGGTATTTGAATATGATATGGTAATTGTGATATATATGGTTGATTACTAGTTAGGTTATAATTAGGTTGTTGATTATAATTAGGTTGATTATATACTGGTTGTTGATTATAATTAGGTTGTTGATTATATACGGGTTGTTGATCATAATTAGGTTGATTATATACTGGTTGTTGATTATAATTAGGTTGATTATAATTAGGTTGTTGATCATAATTAGGTTGTTGTTCATAATTAGGTAAATTATAATTAGGATGGTGATTAATTTTATGTTTTACAAGATTGTTAATAACATTATTTAAATAACTGAAATCTCTTAATTTATATATTTGATTCTTAGAATCAATTAATTTAAATCTATTATTAAAATTTATATATTTAATAGTTTTACTATTATTAAATAAATAATTAAATATATTTTTAATTTTAGATTTTTTATCATAAATAATATTATTATTTTCATCAATTTTAATATTATTAAAAATTAAATTAACTTTTGCATGAAATAATTTATTAAATGTTTCATTAATATTGTATGGTTTATCATCAATTTCATTTAATAAAATTTCAAAATCTTTTAACATTTTATTAATAATTTTTTCAAAAATAATATAATCAATTTGATTATTATTTTTTAATTCTAATAAAAACGATTCAATATAATAACCAAGTTTTAAGAAATCTTTAGAAATATTTTTGGAAATTTCGGATCTTTCTGCAAATTTAAAATATTTTTGTAATCCTGACATTATTGCTACTAAAATACTAAAACAAGCAATTGTTATTTTACTATTAGATGTTGAATGAAAATAATTGTTATTATCTTTAATTTCAATAGTTTGCATAGTAGCAATAGTACCTAAAATAGATGTAAATATAATAAGTGGGAATGAAATAAGATTATTTAAAAAACATAATAGATTATAATATTCATTATGAATAAAATTATAAACATCACACTTAATAGCAATATAAATTAATTGATAAAGTATAGTATTTCTATCAGTATCTAATAAATCAACATTTTCAATAGTCATTAGCATGTTTTATATTTATTAGTAAATTAGATTCTTATAATATTGCTTACTAAAAGTATTAAATAATGAAATATTCCAAATAAATATAATGATAATTATATATGTATGAAAATTGATATAATTAGGTTTAATACAATTAATAATATAATTACCAGTAATAGCAGTAATTATATAATGAGTTAATATAAAACAAAAATTACAAATAAATGTCAAAAATGATTTCCAAAAATTGTTTTTTTTTATAATTTTTATTGAATTCACGAATATTTTTATGAAAATCTTTAAGTGAAATAGAATTTACATTATCAATAGGAATATATTCTTCATCACTTGTAATAGATTCATTATCAGAATCAATATATTTAATTTGTTGTCGTTTTCTCATTATTTTTATATATATATTAAGTAATCATTTTTATGTAAAATAATTATAAAAAATGATTATTATGTGTATAGAAATTTATACACAATGCCGTTGTATGGAACTCACGAACAAAGACGTATGGGAGATGCTTTTGGAAGATTTCAAAAAAATAAAGAAAAAATAAATGTTGGAAAAAATAAAGAAAAAATAGTAGATGGAGTAAATAGAATTGCAGATTTATATTATAAAGAGTTGAGTATTAATAAGTTGGAAAAAAAAATTAATAAAAATATGAAATTACTTGATTTTCTAGAAGATTGTCATGAGAATGAATGTTTTGTTGTAAAAGATGATGAAGAAATATATGAAGAAGATATATATGAAGAAATAGAAGAATTAAATGAATTAGATAAATTAGAAAAAAGTGATAATGAAATATATCATATGGATTCATATTCATATCAATTTGATAAAAATAAATATAGATGTTGGGTATATAAAAGAGAAATATTGGAATATATAGATATATGTCTATATAAAATATATGCTATGAGAAAAGCAATAAATTTACATAATGTAAATGTAGGTATAACTTTAGCTTTTTTACATAAGAGTGATTAGTAATTTGTAATTAATAATTCATATACTTTAGATTCAGGATTTTTAGGATTAATAGAACGTTTAGCTAAGATTTTAGTAATATTATAAGATTTAAATATTTTTTTTAATTCTTTTACATTTGAATTACTCATTATAAATTTATTTTTCATATTAAAAATAATATTAAATAAAGCATTATGATCTTCTAATTTAAAACTATCTAAAGTATAATTAACAAATGAAATAGATTTTTCAGGATAATATGGTGGATCTAGATAAACAAAATCATCTTTTTTAATATTAACTAAACTTTTTGTAAAAGGTAAATTAATAAAATTAACTTTTTGAATTAATTTACTAAATTTTATTAAATGTTCATAATTAATTATTTCAGGATTATTATAATGTCCATAAGATACATTAAATCCTTTATCACTTTCTCTAAACATACCACGAAAACACGTTTTATTTAAAAATAAGAATAATTCTGGTGTATTATTCTTATTGTATTTACTACGCATTTGATAATAAAATAATTCTTTATTATCAGTTTTTTTATATTTTTTAATAATTTTCATGATTTTAGTATAAAATAATTCAGGGTTAGATTGTATTGATTTGTAAAAATCAATTAATGTTTTGTTAAGATCATAAACATAAATATTCCCTTTAATAATAATATCTTTTTGTTGTAAAAAATTAATTAAAACAGAACCACCACCTATAAAAGGTTCATAGTAATTATTTATTTTTTTAGGGAATTTGCTAATTATTTTATCGATAATTTGTGTTTTTCCACCCAACCACTTTAATAATGGTTTAACTGGTTCTTCCATTTTAACTTTTAAGCATGTTTTTTAAGAAAAAATGATAAAAATTTTAAAAAAAGTAATAAAATGATTTGTTATAACAAAGAGTTATTGAAAGATATTCAGAGTTATCATAAAACAAAAGAGGAAATTTTAAATATTTATAAAAATAATGGATTTATAGATAACGATAATTATAATAATAATGATAATTTATATGCAACAATTCAAAATGATTTAAGTTCATATTTTAATGATGATTTAGCTTATATGTATTGTTTATCAGTAAATAATATGTTAAGATTAAAAAGATTATTTATAGTTAAAATTAGTAAAAATTTATTTGATATAATTATAAATTTTCATTTTAATTTCAATAATAATATAAAATCATCAATAAATAGGTATATTGGTTGTATGACAATTGATGAAAGGTTAGAGTTTATAAATCAAAAATCTATATAGTTTTCAAATAATTTATTCTATTATTAAATGAACATCTAGAACAATAATAATATTTTTTAATATGACAACAATAATATATTTTTTTATTATTATATTGTTGTGTCATATAATATATTTTATGTTGATAACATTTAGTAGGTTTATTAATACCATATAATGCAATATTATAACAATTAGGATGGTCACAATACATTATTATATATATAATGTAATTATCATTTTTATATTTAAAGAAATAAATAAAATATAAATTAGACAATGATAAATAGAGAGAAAGCTTTAAAATTTTTAAAAGAAGCAGATTTTAAAGCAAAGTTATTTTCAAAAGATAAAAAACGTAAAGTTGGTGCAATAATATTAGAAGATAAAACTTTAATTCAATTAAGTTGTGGATATAATGGATTACCAAGAAAGTTAAAAGAAACAAAGAAAAGATGGTTAAAAGAGAATAAAGATTTATATGTAATACATGCTGAAACAAATGCTATTGTTCAGGCATCAAGAACAAATAGTAATATAAATAATAGTATAATGATTTGTAATCGTTTTCCATGTCATAATTGTTGTTTAAATATAATTCAAGCTGGTATAAAAATATTAGTAACAATAGAACCAGAATGGAATAATTTAAGTTCAAAATGGAAAAAATCATTTTTTGCTTCAAAAGAAATGTTAGATGAATTAAAGATTAAGATAATTTTTTTTAAAGAAAGTGATTTATTTTAATTTATATTCTTCTTTCCAAATTTTAGCTGCAATACTTATCATATTATTAGTTCGATATTTTTCATAAAAAAATTGCGGATTATTATTTTTTTCATTTTTTAATCTAGTAAAAATTTCATTCATTGATTTACGATAATATGTAATACTATCTTTTTTTGTATGAAATCTTTCTTCGATATTATTATCTTCTAATATATTTTTAATTTTAATAAATTCAGTTAATTCTAATTCTTTACTAAAAATATTAATTAATTTATTATATGTAATTTTAGTTTTTTTTACATCTTTATTAACTGGTTGAATTTTTAATTTATTAGTTAATTTATTAGTTAGAGTGTTAATGAGAGTGTTATATTCATTATCCGCCATATAGAAAAAAAAAATATTAAATCATTTTTTTAAATTTTTAATTATTAAATATGAATGAAAAAAAAGAAGATATAATTGAAATTAAAACAAATTTAAATATTCATCAAAAATTATTAATCGACGATTATTTAGATAAATCATTTGTAATGTCAATATTATGTGAAGAAACTAAGAATTATTATAATAAAATAAGAAATTTGTTACAATTTCCAACAATAATATTACCATCAATACTATGTGTATTTAATGCAGCAAATGGAAGTATTCCTTTAGATAAACATTATATATTAATAGCAATAAATATCGTATTAAATGCAGTAATAGCTTTATTTGTTGGATTACAATCTATATTTCAGATAAATGATAAATATAATCAATTTCAAATAATAACAAATAAATTTACAAAATTAGAGCATTATATTGAAACAACAACAACAAATACACCAGAATCTTTAGATTCTTTATTTGTAGTAGATATAATAAAAACATATGATAGTTTAATAGATGATATTGATTATACATTTCCTGGATTTTTAAAGAATAAAGTAAAAGAAAAATATAAAGGTTCAAGAACAATGCCAAATATTTTAAATGGTGATAAAAAACCAAGATTATTAGTAGATAATAATCGAAACTAAAAAATGATATTAGAAAAATTATATTTATAATGAACGTAAATAAAGAAGTTTTAGATCTTATAGATTTTATAGATAGATTTATAATTGATTATCGTAATACACCTTTAAAAAAAAGAATAACGTCAATATCATATAGATTAGCTATATCAAAATATTTAAGTACTAAATATAAATTAGATACTAAAATAAATACTAATACAGAAAATACAGTTAATGAAATTGTAAAAAATATAAAAGATTCTAAGTTACAAAAAAAAACAGAGATAAAAAAGAATTTAGAAATTAAAGAAGATTTAGAAATTGAAGAAGATTTAGAAATTAAAGAAGATTTAAAAATTAAAGAGGATTTAGAAATTAAAGAAGATTTAAAAATTAAAAAGGAAACAGTAGTTTCAAAAATAAAAAAGAATCAAATTGAAATAAAATTACCATTAGAAAATACGAATACCAGTGATGTTGTTGTTACAAAAAAGAAAATAAAAAAATATAAATTAGATAAATTAAGTAATGACGATTAAATCATATAAAAGTTATATATTAAAATAATAATATATATGTCAATTTATAAAAAAAAACACAATCATTTTATTGAAGAAGCTATAAAAGAAGCTAAAAAATCTTTAATGAACCAAAAACATGGTTGTGTAATAGTTCATAATAATACTATAATATCTCGTGGATATAATTATAGAATATATAAATGTCAAAAGACCCATATAAAATATAGTGTTCATGCAGAGGAATCTGCATTAAGTAAATTATCATTTAAAAATGTAAAAAAATACAACATGTATGTTGTAAGAATTCATGATAATGATTTAAGAATATCATTACCATGTGATAAATGTATGAATTTAATAAATAATTTTAAATATATAAAAAATATTTTTTATTCTTTGGAAGAATTAAATTGTTGTCCAGTAATAGATATAGAAGACACTGATTCTTCTGACGGATCAATCTAAATATAAATCAGCATAATATATATACATTTTCATAGCTTCTTCTTTAGTTGTACCTTTAATACTATACCAAGCATCCCATAAAGCTCTTTTTTCAAATTGATATATATAAGGTTGTTCTGTATTACAATCACCAATTATTGATTGTTTATAATATTTGTAAAAATTTAATTTTACATTATTTTCAATAGTAATTGAAGGATTTGCAGTAGAATTACGAATTTTTTGAGATTTTAAATTAAATTCAGATTCTAAATCTGTCATATTATATAAAAATAGTATATATATCTTTATATAGAAATGTCATTAAAAAAGTTTGAAGAATTTATGTTATCAGAAGAATTTATAGATTTTCATGAATATTTTATTTGTAGTAGAAATAATAAATATAAATTTAAAAAAAATAAGTTTGATATAACAGTAGAATATTTTAAACATTTAAAAAAAGTAAAAATTTTAAAAAAAGATTTGAAAGATTTTGAAGTTATATTTATTAAACATGATATTGCTATAGTTCCTAAAGAACAACCTATATTTAATTTTTATACATATAATGATAAAATGAATGAAACGGAATTAAATGAAAATGTAAAATATAATAGTGATACATCACCATCATTATCTGATGATGAATATAATTCATATATAAGTTATTCAATAAATATATCTAAAAACTTAGGTATTCCATATATGTTTAAAAGGATAAATAATTATTTGTATAATAATGAAGAAGATCATGAAGTTGATATAGAATATGAATATGATACATTAGATATTAATGAAAGTGATAATTCAGAAATAGATGAATTATAATTTTATTTTGTGTATTAATAATAAAAGGATGCATACCTATACAATTATGGGTTCAGGGATTGGTTTTTCGGGTGGAAACTATAAAAATGAGGTTCCAAGTTTAGCTGCAAAGAAAGCAGCTAAAGCTTTATTTAAAAAATTAACATTGCCAAAATTTCGTAAATATAAAAATAAAACATCAATAAAATTTGTATTAAGAATGAGAGATCGTCATGGACCAGGTAAAACATTTTCATATGTAGCAACATGTAAAAAATTAAAGAATCCAGTAGTAGTAAAACGTGGTGATGCTGAATATACTATTAAATATCAATATTTTGCAGAACCTTGTAAATTAAATTCAACAGAGGTAAAAACAATGACTGGTGGTGAATTAGCATTAGTTGGAGGAAAATTAACATTTACGGGAAAAAAACTTTTACGTGGTGGTTATGATGATGATGAATATAAAGAAAAAGAAGAATTTGAAATTGATGGTGGTGATGAAGATGAAGAATTTGAAATTGATGGTGGTGATGAAGATGAAGAATTTCAAGAAGAAGTTGAAAAAGTTGAAAAAGATGAAGAAGTTAAAAAAGCTGGAGAAGCTGGAGAAGAAAGTGTTGATACTGATACCTCCCAAAGTGGTGGTGGTAAAAAGAAATCTAAAGCTAAAAAAGCACCAGCTAAAAAAGCACCAGCTAAAAAAGGATCAAAAAGCAAAGCTAAGAAATAAATTATTTATTTGAAGGGATATAGGTATCCCATATATTTTTTATATCATCATTAACATTACGTTTAGGTTGAACAACTTTTTTAGGAAATCTATTTTTAATTTCTATCATTAAATTTTTACTAAGATTTTTAATTTTTTCAAAATTTTCAATATCAAGAGAATTCCATTCAATATCTTTATGTCTTAATAAATATACAGTTCCCCATAATATTCCTAATCTTTTTTTACGAATAGTAGATTTCCAATTAATACAAAATAATTTATAAATAATATTAATACTAGGTGATTGTGTAAGTTGTAATATTATATTCCATAAGAACCATATACAATCAGAATCTTTAGTTTTATTATTTTCAATATAAATATTTTTACGACTAATATATTCAATACATAAACGTATTTTATTACTTAATAAAAATAATTCAGAAGAATCTGGATCTAATTGTTGTGCTTTTTCATAATATTTAATAAAACACATTGTAATTTTACATGCAACCGGATATGAATCAGAAGTTCTAAGTGGTAATATATTATCAAAAGAAGAAATATATTGATGTTTTAAAGTATCTTCTAATTCATTAATAACTTGTGATCTTAAACTTTTCATATTAATAAGAGTATTTTCATTAATTAATTTACATAAAGAACACATTTTAGAACATAAAACTAAAACATCATCAACTCTCATATTTTCATTTGTAATAAATTGATAAGTAGAATTAACAATATCAAACCATCTTTTAGCATGTTCAAATTCCATATTTAAACCAATAAAATTGCAAATTTCAATAAAATCATTTTCAATTTCGGTAATTCTTTCATCATTCATATGTAAAATTAAACAAACATGTTCTAAAGATTGTTGTATATTACCATTTTTAATAAATTTAACTAACATCTTATTTATTTATTTTACAATTTTCAATATTGTTCTAACACATTAGAATAAGAACCGCCTCTAACATTTTCAATACCATAAGTATTCATATATTCAATAACAGTATTATTTAACATTTCAAAATTATAATTGTAAGATATTGATAATATTTTTAAAGGTTTAAATAAATTCATCCATTCTATATTATATTTATTATATAGATGTTCATTAAAAATTTCAGTTAAATTATTGGATAATCCTAAGTAATATTTATTATTCTGTAATTTAACAACAAAAAGAATAGAAGACATTATTTATTTAAAAATAATAATTAAAAATCATCAGAAACTTCAATTTTATCTGGAATAGCACTTTTCCCAGAATCAATATTAATACTACCTAATTGATATTCAGAAACTTTAGCATCAAAAAAGTTAGTTTTACCATCGACATCACTATATTGTGTAAAATGGAAAGGATTAGATTTATTATATAATTTATCATAACCTAACATTGATAAAACTCTATCAGCAATATAACAAATATATTCTTTCATAAGGTCACTATTCATACCAATAAGACTAACAGGCAATGATTCACTAATAAATCTGTATTCAATATCAACGGCTTCTTTAAACATGTTATGAACAATATTTTCTGGAACACGATTATCAATATATTGATATAACATACAAGCAAATTCAGTATGTAATGATTCATCACGACTAATTAAAGCATTTGCAAAACTTAATCCCGGTAATAATCCTCGTTCTTTTAACCAAAAAATAGCACAAAATGATGCAGAAAAGAAAACACCTTCAACAATAGAAAATGCAATTAATCTTTGTGCAAAAGAAACATTACTATTATCAATCCATTTTAATCCCCAATCAGCTTTTTCTTTAATTGCGGGAAAATTATCAATAGCTTTAAATAAATTAGATTTTTCTTTATCATCTTTACAATAAGTATCAATTAATAAACTATATGTTTCAGAATGAACAGCTTCAATAGCAATTTGGAAAGCATAAAAATTTTTAGCTTCTGGAATATTAATATCTTGTAAGAATCTAGTTCCTAAATTCTCCATAACAATACCATCACTACCAGCAAAAAAAGCTAAAATGTGATAAACAAAATATTTTTCATTTTGATTCATATTATCTAAATGTTTTAAATCTTCTGCAAAATTAATTTCATCTGCAACCCAATAAACAGAAGATGCTTTTTTATACATTTGAAACATATCAGGATATTTTATTGGAAATAAAACATACCTTTCTGAAGCACTAACATCTTGTAAGATAGGTTCATTTTTATCATGAAAATTAGAATGATAAATAGTATCAAATGACATATTTATTTATATTAAATATATTTTTATATATAAATTGATATGTTAATTTATAATATTCAAGACATTTTTAATTATTGGAAAGCAATAATAAATAATGAAATAATACAAGGTATGAAATATATTGAAAAGTATATAAAGGTTTATTTAAAATAGTTAAATATAGTTATTTTTCTATATTATTTTGGGGGAAATCGCATCCGTAGCATAGTTGGTTAATGCGTTGGTCTTATGAGCCAAAGATCCAGGGTTCGAGTCCCTGCGGATGCAACCTAATCCTCCTCTAAAATAATATTTATTAAAAATAAAATGGAAAATTGTGAAAATTTAGTAAATAAATTAGAATATATTCCAGTAGAATGTATTTGTGTTTTAAGTAATGATGAATTAATTTGGAAAAAATCTGCTGTAAAAAAACCAATAGTTGGTGATATTACTAACAAATTAACAAATATAAATTTAGATAATTATCTTAAAGATAATAAAATTAAAATACCTAAAGATAAATGGGATATTTCAGTTAAACTAACTATTAATAGTTTTTTATATCACAATAATTCTATTTATAAATTAGCAATTTTAAAAGATAATAAGTACTTTTTTATTGATAGAAATATAGATTTAATAAAAAAATGTATAGAAAAATTTAAAAATAGTTCAAGTAATACTGCTAAATTAACACATACCCCTAGTTCATATACAAGTTATGTAGCACCAAGTAGTTCTTTATCATTTAAAAAACAAAGTTCTAGTTCAAGTTCAGATAATAAAGCTGGTATAATACCACCTAATCTAAGTCCAGTTAAACAAAATCAAAGTCCAATGGGTGCTAAACAAAATCAAAGTCCAATGGGTGCTAAACAAAATCAAAGTCCAATGGGTGCTAAACAAAATCAAAGTCCAATGG
>Ga0181417_1000643_pt1 | contig 11338 bp, 19 predicted proteins | sample 40SPOviralmetaG_FD_130142 | JGI IMG/M metagenome (GOLD analysis project Ga0181417, IMG submission 130142) | Marine viral communities from the oligotrophic San Pedro Time Series (SPOT) site, San Pedro Channel, CA, USA - 40 SPOT_SRF_2013-02-13 | ecosystem: Environmental > Aquatic > Marine > Strait...
GGGTAAAAATGGTTTGTTTACTCCGCCAACTTACAGCCACATTTATAATCTATCTACTGTTCAGATGTCTAACGACAAAGGAACATGGTTTGGTTGGGATGTAGCAAAGGTAGGACCAGTCACAGATAAAGCTATCTATGATATGTCTAAATCTTTTGCAGAATCTGTAGGTAAAGGTGAGATACAAGCTAAACCTGAAGTTCAAGATCAAACTAAAACATCTTTGAATTTATAATATCCTAGGTGGTGGGCGTCGAAGCGAGAGTGGAAACGCCCACTTTTATTATGATAGATAAATTTATAAATGTATTTGAAGGATTAGAACGAGCTTACGGTCAATTTAAAAAGAACGATAAAAAACTTTCTGTAAAAGTTGAGGGTCGACCTTGGATTGAACACAAGCAAGTTACAAAACAACTTTGGGAAAATCATCTCAATGGTGTTGGTAATAGGCTAGGTATATTTCCTTTAAAAGATGATGGCACCTGTAAATGGGGAGCAATTGACATTGATGTCAATAATTACGACTACGAAAATTTATTAAATAAAATAAGAAAATTACAACTACCATTAATAATGTTTAGATCTAAAAGTGGTAGAGCGCACGTCTATATGTTTATGAAAGAATTTACTAGCGCAGAAGAAGTACAATTAGTTATGAAAAAATTTGCAGGTAAGCTAGGACTTGCAGATATTTTAGATAGAGTTTATCCAATGCAAACTTCACTTGCAGATAAAAAAGATGGGTCTTGGTTAAACATGCCTTACTTTAATCATGAAGAAGGAAGCACATACGCTTACACTGATGACTTTGAAGATGCATCTATTGATCAATTTTTTGAACTATATGATCAATATGCACAAGAAGATTTAACAGAATTCTTACAAGAAGAAATACAAGAAAATGTAAAAAAAATAAAAAAACCAAAAGAAAAAACTTTAGAAGATTTTTTTCTACCATGTACAAAAAATTGTTTGAAGTTAAACAACAATAAAATACCTGATGAAAATAGAAACGATTATTTATTACACATGTATACTTGGTCTACACGTGCAGTTGAGAAAGGTGTAAACAAAATAGAAGCTTACAGTAAAATGGATGCTCCTGGTTTGTTAAAATATTTTAATAAAGAATACATGGCTAGGCCGGTAGAAGAGAAAGAAATACAGGACACGATACTAAAATCTAAAGATAAAGAATATAAATATTTATGTAAAAGACCTTTAGTAAAAAAACATTGTGATGCATCCGCATGTGTTAGACATCTTTGTGGAATAACACCGGAGCAGGCTGCAGACTTAGTTGAAGCAGAACAAGCGGTAGGAGATATTACAGAATACACAAGTAAGCCTCCAATATTTTATGAATCCGTTGATGTTAAAAATAGAACAGGAGATGGTTTTGTTAGAATAAAAGTAGAGATGCAGGGATCTGATTTAATTGATAAACAAAAGTGGGTAAACATTTTAGCAAACGCAGGTAACTTTCCACATCCAGCAGTTTTAAAAATGAAGCCTCAAGACTTTCAGGCGTTTCAATATGCTAGACTAGATAAAAGAGTTTTTGAAGAAGCAGACGAAGAAGCAAGTGATGACAATGAGTTTAAAATGATGATCTATTCTTTTATTAGAAAAGCTACAGTTTCTTTTGGTCAAGATGCATTATTAGACGGAGGATGTTATGTAGATCAAAAAACTCACGATCTACATTTTAAATTAAATAGATTAGTAGAGTATTTTAGATCTCAAAAAGATAATACATCAGTAAAAAAAATATGTTTTAATCTTAAACATATTATGAAAGCTAAAAAGATAAACGGAAAGGTATACAACGACGTAACTAAAAAAGAAATATCTTGTCCAACATGGCATTTTATTTCTGACACCGAACAGTATTCAGTATTAGGAGACGAAACAAAAAAGGTAGAACATGAAAAAAATTAGAATAGCAGGACCGCCAGGTACAGGTAAAACTACAAAACTAGTTGAGATATATTACTCTCATTTAGAAGCGTATTCTCCAACAGATATTATAGTTATATCACATACTAATACTGCAGCTGATCATATAAGAGGAAAAATTTATGATAATGAAAGTATTGATAACTTTCAAAAGAAAACAAACAAAGAAATATTTCATTTAGTAAAGCAGTCAAAAGCAACATTAGAAGAAAACGTTACTACTGTACATAAGTTTTGTAAAAACAGAGTAAAAGGTAAAGCGTTTAAAATTGAAGACTATGACATTCTAAAAACTTTGTATCCAATGTTTGACAAGTACACAACAAATAAAAAATTTAACAGCGTACAAGGTTTGTTTGCAATACATCCTTTTTTTAGATTTATAAATTTTGCAAGAGACAATGGTAGAGATGTCTTAAAATATTATCGAAGTTTAACTTTTGAACAAAAAGAAGACTATCAATATACCGCTGAAGAACTTATTAAAATGGAAGTTGATTATAGTAAATTTAAAACAAATGAAAAAGTAAACGGACGAACTCCTAAGATACTTGACTTTCAAGATATGGTAGAAGATTTTTATAATAACAAAAAAGAATCAGAACAACAGTGTAAAGATATAAAAGTATTAATAGTAGACGAAGCACAAGACTCAAGTGTTATACAAAGAAAGGCTGAAGAAGTAATGTCAAAAAATGTAGACTATTTTTACAAAGCAGGAGATCCAGACCAAGCTATATTTGAGTTTGCAGGAGCTGATCCTGATTCATTTCATAGAGAATTTGCAAATCCAGAGATAGAATTAGAACAAGGTTATAGGTGTCCAAGAGTTGTTAATGAGTATTGTAAAAAAATAATACAGGATATTTGGAAAGAGTATGAGTATACTAGAATATGGAGACCTAAAGAAGAAAATGGTCAAATTGTAGAAGGTGAAATATTTAATTTATCTAGTTTGACGCAAGACCCTTTTGCGTTTGAACTTAAAAATAGAATACAAAACACTACTGAAGATTTTATATTTACATACAGAGGAGGAGAACCTAGAGAGATGATAAATTATCTGATGGAAATAGGTATGCCAGTTGCAATACCTAACAAAGAAAAAAGTAAATTTAAATTTAAATATCCAACTAACGAAGTAAAAAACCAAAGAGAATTTTTAAGTTTTTCAAAAGGAGAAGTTAAATCTTTAACTAAAATTAAAGCAATGTTTAAGGGGATGGATCCTCAATATCAATTAAAAACAATTGAACAGTTAGAATCTGTAGATAGTGGAAGTTATAATATTAAGTGGTTAGTCGACAAAGGGTTTGTCGTCCCTGGTGTAAAAAATATAGATGACTTTCAAAAGATCAGTAAAGTACAAACAATTCAAATGAAAAATTATATAAGAGAAATAGTAAAAAACAATAGGGACTTAGAAGATAAAAGAATATTTTTAGAAAACATACACACAATTAAAGGTAAAGAATTTGATAACGTAGTATTTGATTTTAAATTAACAAGACAAGATAATTTGTTTGAAAAGAAAAGAATGAAGTTTGTTGCGTGTTCACGTGCAAGAAAAACTTTATGGTTATTAAAAAGTACAACTAATTTAACATTTGCAGGAAAGGAGGACCTATGACATCTAAAGATATATTTGATGATGCATTTCCACAAGACAAACAGATTGGAGGGAATCACTATCGAACCATGTCCATACAGCCGTATGAATTTATTGCAAAGAATGATCTTTCATTCTTTCAAGGCAACGTTGTAAAATACGTATGCAGGTATAAGTTGAAAAATGGTATACAAGATCTTGAAAAGATTATACATTACTGTGAGTTGGAAATAAAAAAAATGAAAGATACTAAATGATACCTGATCTTGCGGATTTAGATATTAAAGATGGTGATGTTATCGCTGTCGACTTAGAGACGCACGATCCAGACCTCAAGACCCACGGATCAGGGGCCATCATTGGTAATGGTAAAGTGTGCGGAGTTGCTGTTGCCTATAGAGATGAAAAGTTTTATTTTCCAGTAGCACATTTAAATTCAGGACAGAACATAGGCAAGAATAGATTTTGGAAAGTATTAAATAAAAAAATATTTCAAAACGAAAAGGTTACAAAAGTATTTCACAACGCTATGTACGATGTGTGTTGGATAAGAGCTGCTACAGGTGAAATGTTAAAAGGACCTATATATGATACAATGATAGCCGCATCTATTATTGATGAGAATAGACAAAGATACAGCTTAGACTCTTTAGCAAAAGATTATTTAGGAGACTCAAAATACAAATATGATCTAGCAGAAAGATCTAAAGAAGAGCATGGAATAACAGACCCTATGACTAACATGCATAAACTACCTTGGGATCTTGTTGTTGATTATGCAGAGCAAGATGTATTACTTACATTAAAACTTTGGATAAAGTTTGAGAAGATAATTAAAACTCCTGTAAACACAGAATCAAAGAAAAAGAAAACATTAGAAAATATTTTTGACATAGAAACTAAATTATTTCCATGTCTTGTTGATATGAGATTCAAAGGTGTAAGAGTTGACGAAGAGAAAGCTAAGACATTTGGAGAAACTTTAAAAAAAGAACAAGCACAAATCTTAAAACAAATAAAAGAAGAGACAGGTATTGATGTAGACATGTGGGCTGCAGACTCAATACAGCCTTTGTTAGATCATCAAAAAATAACTGATTATAAAACTACACCTAAAACAGGACGAGCTAGTATAACAAAATTATATTTAGAATCACACCCTAATAAATATTTAAAAATGATTGCAAAAGCTAGACAGTTAGATAAATTGTTCAACACTTTTGTTAGCGGTATTTTAAAATTTATACACAAAGGTAGAATACATGCAGACATAAATCAAATTAGATCAGATACAGGCGGGACAGTTACAGGTAGGTTTTCTATGCGTAATCCTAATCTACAACAGATTCCAGCACGAAGTGAATTAGGTAGTAAGATAAGAGAATTATTTTTACCAGAAGAGAATCATAAGTGGGGATCATTTGACTACTCACAGCAAGAGCCTAGACTGGTTGTACACTATGCTCTGAAGAACGGCTTCCATGGAGCTGAGGAGATGGCTGAAGAGTATAATGAGGACCCAGACACAGATTTTCACGATATCGTAGCCAGAATGGCTAAAATCACCAGGAAACAGGCTAAAACTATCAACCTTGGGTTATTCTACGGTATGGGTAAAAATAAGTTAGCAAGATCTTTAGAATTAGATGATGATGAAGCAAAAGAATTATTTAATAAATACCACACAAAAGTACCTTTTGTTAGAAAACTATCTGCTGGTCTTCAAGATTTTGCAGAAAAAAATAAAAATATATATACCTTAGAAGATAGGTTCTGTAGATTTGATAGGTGGGAGCCAATAAATAAAGAATGGAATCCTGAGAAAGGTGTATTTGAAATTAGTGAATACAAAGAAGTAGATGGTAAAAAACAAATAGTAAAATCATCAGTGCCTATTTTAAAAAGAGAAGAAGCTGAGAATAGATATCTTGCAGAGCTTACCAAAAACTCTCAACCTGGTGATCCAAACTGTAATAATTTTGATAAACACTACAAGCCAGCGTTTACTTACAAAGCATTAAACAGATTAATACAAGGATCTGCAGCCGATATGACAAAAAAGGCAATGGTCAAACTATATGAAAACGGTATTGTGCCACACATACAAATTCATGATGAACTTTGTTTTTCAATACAAGACGAGGAACAGGCTAATCAAATAAAAAAAATAATGGAAACTGCAATTACGTTAAAAGTTCCAAACAAAGTAGACTATGAATCTGGACCAAACTGGGGTAACATAGAATGAGGATAAATTATGGCGTACTTAAATGTAAACATACCACCGACTTATGCACAAATAAAAAGAGAATATTTATATGATCTTAAAAAACATCATGGAGAAGTTGAAGACTGCATTATCTTTGGTCTTAGCGCTCTTACAGGTCGCGCTATATTATTTCATGCTATTATGGAAAACGGTGCAATATTTTATCGCTTACCAATTAGCGCGTTTATTCAAAAGGGATTTGACCCACGCGGAGTGCCCGGAAGAAGACTTGATGAACTACAGCTCTGGAATTGTTTTTCTTATTACCCTTCTGTTCATCGTTGGGATATCTTAGACGGTCAAGCCGGTAAGTACATAGGTAAAGATAAAAAATGGCATCCAGGTAAGTATTTATTTACCGTTGACTTTGCACATCCAGAGAGTAATATACTAGACACTGATCATTCGGAGATCCCGCACGAACATAAGTGCGCTCACATAATTGCATTAGACGACGGCAATTTTGCAGCACAACCTAACAATAGATGTATATGGGACATACCTTCTTTCACAGTGAAAGATGAGACTCCTGATTGGAAAGTGCAAACAAACGAATGGAACGTTGAAGATAGTAGGGCTTGGCGTACAGAAGATACGGATAAGTTCTTCTATGAAATAGAGGAGAAAAAAAATGATTAATAAATTAAAAAGTAAAGCTATGCATTACTGGTCAGATCATAAAATTGAATGTCTTGTATTTGCAGTTTTAGTAGTAGCTTTAATAGTTAAGTAATGAATTTAGCAGATCTGTTAAAGAAAAATATTGTAATGGTTCCGGTCGTGGCATCAGTCTTGGTCGGAACTTTTACAGGTGTTAGATATATTGTTAATCTCACCGACACAATTAATAATAATCAGCAAGAAATTATAGATCTTCGAAGAGATTTAAAAGTTGCTGAAGATAAAATTACAGATCAAAATACAAGATTAACTTCTGCAGAATCTACATGGCAGATGGCAGAAAATTTATATAGACAATTAGCAGATCAAGTCAGAGAGCACGACTATGATATTAAGGATTTAAATAGGTAATGAATTATGGAGATTGCCAAGATGAATTATTATTTTACAGGAATTCTTATACTAATGCTAACAGCTCTAGCTTTTTGTGCAGGTCCTGCATATCCTAAAAACGAATATCTTAATGAGTATGGTGTAAGGTGTGGTGAGGTTGATGTGTCTGTTGAAAAAAGAGATTCCGATTATAATAATTACAATAATAGTTGGGACGAAAGAGAGGATAATAGCATTAGACTTACATACAGAAAATACCTAGGCACAGACTGTAAAACCTCAAAAGAAAATGTAGCAATCAAACAACAATTAGAATTAATGAAAATGTGTGGTAGGGTTAACAGTAATCCTAGTCTTGCACACAATGAAAACTTTGCTTTACTTGTATCCAAATGTAGAGGTGTAACTCCTGCAGCAGATAACACTAGACCTGCTGACTCACAAAGTTTGTGGGATGACATGAAAGATGAGTACAAAAAAGAGAACCCAGACGTCAATTTAATGGGAGATAAGTTCATAAACTCAGGAAAAAGCAAATTGAAAATGCCTCCAAAAGAGTTTATATTACCTTTACCAAAACCAAAAGATGAGCAATAAACCATTAAATATCGGAGAAGAGGTCGCCGTGCAAATGCCAATGAAGACAGTTGCCAGTTTAATAATTATCGTAGCACTTGGCACGATGGGTTACTTCCAAATCATAGAACGTCTCAATGTTGCAGACACCCGGTTACAAATAATGGAGAAGGATTTAGAAGAAAATACAGAGTTTAGAATTAAATGGCCACGTGGACAATTAGGTTCACTGCCCGCAGATTCTGAGCAGTACATGATGTTAGAAGATTTGTACAAAACCACGGATAAGTTAAACAAACATATAGAATCTATGGCATTAAACAAAGTTAACATAGAATTCTTAACAAAACAAATGGACAAAGTTTTAGAAGATATTGAATCATTAAAAGACAAAGCTAGAGATATGCACTATAAAAATGGTAACGGACAATGATAGAGTCTGTGGTAGCCCTACTTATGTTTGTAAATGCAGAGATCAAGGAGGCTCGTTATCAGGTAGACGGTATGGCACAATGTTTAGGTGGCAAACGTCAAGCTGAAAGACAATACTCAGAAAATGTTATGTATAAATGTTGGAAAGGCAAAGCAGAATTAGAAAAAAATATTGATGGATCTTTGTCTATAAAAAAGTTAATAATAGAGTAATGGTAAAAATACAGGCAGAAATAGTTAACGGTAAATGTCCTACATGTGAAGAGTTCACAATGTTAGTAGGTTTAACTCCTGAATTATATAGATGCATGAATTGTGGCGCAGATCTACAACAACATGTAAATGGTAAGATAAGTTATATACCAAACTTAACTTCAAATACTTTAGTAAAAGACGTGGATAAATATTTCGATGGCCAAGAAAGCTAAATTTGGTGTCTCTACGGCACCCCGTGATAAACCTAAAAAACGTCCTGGACGTCACAAAAAGTCAAGAAATAAGCAAGAGAAACGTCAACAGAAAAATAGAAAAAAGGGTTGACATTATCCATAAAAGTCCTACATTGTAGGTATGAAAGAAAAAATAATAACAATAAAAGTAGATGGTGCATTGCAAGGACAGTGGTCTCATTTATTGTTGGAGTTGAACTTAATGAAAAAAGCATGGAAATCTTTTGGTGTTGACATAAATATGAAAGCACCTGGATTAAAAAATGTTTTAACTCATGGAACAAGAGTAAATGACACTGCAACAAAAAATAGACGAAGCGGCAAATAATTATAATAAAACTAAAGATAAAAAATACAAAGATCTTTGGTATAAATTAGTAAAGGAGTCTGCAAATGGATCTTATAATACTGAACGATGGAATGTATCAGTTAGTTCCGTTAACAAAGCAAATGATGGAACATATGTCATTAGTGGTAAACGAATTAGATCTGTTTGATCTCTGTGATATTGTGAGATTAAAACTAACAACGTATCATGACTATCCTATCAACGCTCATGTAATGAATGATGGTAGTGGTGATTTTTTTGGCTGTATACAAAGATAACACCTACCCTAAAGAGGGAAATAGTAAGGGTAGGTAATGGTGAGAAATTACTTTTGCATTATCACTTATTGTTACCAAAGTCAAATCGTATTTGTTGGGGTGCAGTAAAACTTAATAAACATATTGTATTTGTTTACATCATCAGCGCCTATTTCTTCCATTTTTACTTTAGATTGCTCATAACCAAACATTAAACAATCGTATTGTGTATCAAATGTGGTAGGCCACGGATAAGGTTCTAAACAAGTGCCAGCTACTTGAGAACAAATTACTAAACTTAACAATATTTTCATTGACAATCCTATAAAATCACCTATATATGATTTATTAATTATGAAAGGAAACGCATGACAGACATGAGTAAATACAAAAATGTTTCTCTAACAAAAGAAACATACGCTACTTTAGATAAGTTATCAAAGGTATTATTGCCCGATGCTAAGTTGTCTATATCAAAAACAATTGAATCAATAGCAAATGAGAAAGTAAAAAAATTAAATGGAAAAATTAAAAAAAGCTAAAGTAACAGTAACTATTTGTCCAACTTGTAAGGGTAATGGTTATTTAAAAGTCGCAACAGAAGGTAAAGATACAATACATCAATGTTGGGATTGTGATTCGGAGGGAGAGTTTTATGAAGTCAAAGATCTTGGTTGGATTGACGATGGTGCTTCTGACAGCTTGCACTAGAGACTTGGACCTAAACCCATGGACCACGGTTCTTAGAATGGCGGTACAGAATGGTTCCTGATACAGATAGAGCATACATAGCAGGATTATTTGATGGTGAAGGATCAATACATTTTAAACGGGGACCAGAAAAGAAAAAAAGACATACAGGTAAAGGTCATAGAATATCTAACAGTTTACGATTGTCTATGGAGATTACAATGACCGATGAGTCTGTATTGAAATGGGTACACGAAGTATTAGGTGTTGGTACATTAAATAAAAAACCACGTAAAGGTTTACGTAAAGACGGTACTAAATATTTAATGCAATACAGATGGCGTGCTACGTTTAGAGATGCATACTTTGTATGTTGTTTACTATGGCCTTGGGCTCATACTAAATTTGAAAAGATAAATAAAGTTGTAGAACATTACCAAGGAACTGTTATGAATGGTAAAGTGGTATCGTTAGATGACTATAAACAAGCAATGAGTTTAGAATAATGTCAAAAGATAAAACAATGATACAGGTAAAGACTTTCAATTGGGGTCCTTGTCTTATACATTTAAAAATACAAGATGATTTTAAAAAAGCTTTGATCGAAGAAGCAAAGAAGAATGAAGAAGATTTTTCATCTAAGTTAGCAGGACAGATAAGAAAAGAAACTGGTTACAGTGATGAGTCTAGAGATAGAATAGTACCTTTCTTATCTCCTTATCTTGGTATCTATGATCAAATGTTTGAGAAGTATCAACAAAAAAAATTAAATAAAAAACCTGAGTATGCTTTGACTGCGCTTTGGGCAAACTTTCAAAGACCAAATGAATTTAACCCACCACACGATCATGATGGTAAGTTATCTTTTGTAATATACTTATCAATTCCTGATAAATTAAAGAATGAAAATAAAAAGTATAAGGGTAGAAGCTGTGGACCTGGTGGTATACAGTTCATGTATGGTGATGGTATAAGAGATTGTATAAGTTACATGTCACATTTTCCGGAAGAAGGAGATATGTTTATATTTCCTGCGTGGATGAAACATTGGGTTAGTCCTTTTAAATCAAACTGTGTAAGAGTATCTGTATCTGGTAATGTACATGACTCAGCACCGTTGAACCAAATTAAAAAAGGTAATTTAATAAAAGAAGATGAAGAGTATTTAAAAGAATTAAAAAATAAAATATGACACTTGGTTATGGAATAGGTATGTTTTTTTATGGTTTAGGTATTTTGATTGTTGGTTCTCTTATTGCGCTTTATGTAATTAATAAATTTGTAGATAAAGATGATGAACGATAAGGACTTAGAGGAATATCATAACATTGGTAAGGCCATCAAGAAGTCAGAAAAATTCAATTATATCAATGGTAAACAGATCACGGACCACGAAACAGGGACCAGGGTTTATGATATAGTTGGTACTAGACTTCCTAGCGTAACTACGATATTAGGCGCTACAAAAAATCAACAATTTTTAAAAGACTGGAAGGCCAAAGTTGGCGAACAAGAAGCAGAACGTATCAAGAATCTATCTAGTAAGCGAGGGACTAGTATGCACAAATTCCTTGAATCTTATATCACGGGAGTTGGCTACGATGATCTTACAGAACTCGGACAGGCGGCGAAGCCCATGGCCAATAAAATTATGGAAGTGGGTCTTGCACCAGTGGATGAGTATTATCGTTCGGAAGTTACGTTACATTATCCGGGCCTATACGCAGGTTCAACAGACCTTGTCTGTTTACA
>Ga0181417_1000644_pt1 | contig 11313 bp, 8 predicted proteins | sample 40SPOviralmetaG_FD_130142 | JGI IMG/M metagenome (GOLD analysis project Ga0181417, IMG submission 130142) | Marine viral communities from the oligotrophic San Pedro Time Series (SPOT) site, San Pedro Channel, CA, USA - 40 SPOT_SRF_2013-02-13 | ecosystem: Environmental > Aquatic > Marine > Strait...
CCACAGTATATTCTTCTGTGTATATTTCTTCGTTAAGTAAATTTTTTAATGATATCATAGTTATTTCTCCTTATATTATAAATATACAATTATTTAATTAACCAAGTTAGGTCTTCATTACTATCTCCAACTCTCATTTTCCAAGGGTCATCTTCCATTGAAGAGTTACCTCCAAATCCCATTCCACTAATATCTAAAGAGTGTGCTCCAATACCACCTAATGCTTGTTTTGTTAAATCAATTCCTTCTTGTCTTAATCTTAATGCAGTATCTCTAACCCATAATCCGATTGATAATGACATTGTTAAATCATCATTATAACCTCTCATAGCTTCAGCTCTGTTTCCACTCCATATAAATGTAAATAATTCATCTATTGTTCTTTGTGAACGAATCGTTACTGATTTTTCTCTAATATATTGTTCCAACTTTGATATAATCAAAGGTCGTGTTTTGGAAGTTGTACTAAATCCTGCCGTTAATCCTCTATCTTGTGCTCTATATTTGTTTGTTAATTGATTTTCTACATCTACATACTTTAAATCCTTACTCATGTAGAAAAGATTCCCATATCCTCTATCAATTACTTGTTGTATTACTGCCCAACCAATATTTGCGTTCTCAATAACAAGTAATGCATTATTATATTCAGTTGAAAGTGATACAAGGAAGTTTCCAAAATCTTTTGTATCTAATTTACCTTTATATTCGGCAACTTGAGATGATTCTTCTATATCAATAACATGACATGCAGAATAATCCGAGGAATCTCCACGAGCAACATCCGCTACAACCATATAAGCTTTATTATAGTTTGGATATTCCCATTTCCAAAGGTTTCCATCGAATCCTGTTTTCTCCATTGGTTCTTGTACATAAGATTCTTTATAAAACAAAAGGAGTTGTGGGTCTATCACAGTATCACCAGAAGAAACAAAATCACAATCACATTCTTGTGCCGCTCCTTTTGGTCCTAATAGTACCTCTTGTTCATCTCTCCAATTTTGGTCTCTTTCAGGATGAACACTCCAATGTAATCTAATTGAGTTAAATGTATTTGTTTGTTCTTCAGAACCAACCCAAGTTTTGTGAAAGAAATTTCCGACACCATTTGGTGTTGAAAGGATAATCGCATTACCACCAGTCGATAGTGTTGATTGTGCTGATACCCAAATATCTTCAATCTTATCAATAAATGCCGCCTCATCAAATACTAATAGGGATAGTGCTTCAGAACGACCAGCATCTCCAGCGGCTGATGTTGCTTTTATCTGAGAACCATTCGAGTATCTCAGAGATAACTTATTATCCTCTACTGTTGTTTGTTTTAACCACGATGGTAAGTACTGATTCATTACACGAACCTTCGTTACAAGGTTCTTGGCAACTTCTTGTTTAGTTGCAATTACTAATACATTAAAATCTTGATTGAATAACATTTTCCAAAGTGAAAATCCCGCAGTTAAGGTAGAGATACCTGTTTGTCGAGATTTAAGGATAATATTGTATCTGTGTTCTGCAAATTGGTCTAATGTTCTTTCTTGAAATTGATATAAATGAAAAGGTATCTTACCACGCACAGGATGTTGAATCATACAATATTTTTTCATAAAGTAGATTGGGTCTCCAGCACATTTCTGATACTCAAGTTTTATAATATCTTTTAAAGATTGTTTAGCCATTCTATTTTTTTCCTAGTTTCCAATACATAGAACCACCAACAAATGGTTTATACTCACCAAGTTGATTTGATATACCAATATTTAAACCGTAAATATTTTGTTTTTTGTTTTTAAATAAAACATTACCACTAAGATTATTAAATCCATTTGTTTGGTCTATTCCTGCACCAAATCCATAATAGAATTCATTTTTTGGTAATTCTTTTACTATTGTAGTATTATAAACTGTTGGAATCTTAAAATACCAATCGATTTCTCTTGATTCAATTCTGTTTTGTGAAATGATATCAGTTAAAATACCAAATCCTAAATCTCCACTTGGTTTGTTACCTACTGAATCAGTAACTACATCAGGAAAATCATATGCCAAATTCAAAGTATCTTTAACTGTTACCTTTGAGAAGTAATCTTTGATAATTGCAAGTGAATCTACATCTACTGGTATCTCTACTTCTTTAATTACTTCTTTTGTAATGTACTTTGGTACATATTTGGTTACTTTAACTTCCTTTTCTACAAATATGGTGTCAGTTTTTGATTCTAATAATTCAAAATCTTCACCATCTATTTTTATTATTTCTTTATCACCATACTCATCCCCACAACCTCTTAAAAATAAAATGATTCCCAATAAAAGAAGGATTATTATTTCCCTCCAACGTTTAATTAATAAACTAAATATAATGCTCATAATTTTTTTCCTTTAATACATCGAAAGCTTTCTGTCTTTTTTCTTCTAGTTCTTTTATTTCACCTTCACCAAAAGAAATTAGTTCTTGAATATCTTTTTTGGTTTCTTCTATGGATTTTGGTAACTTCCAAGTTTCAGTAACCTTACCATCCGAACCTACCATTTCATATTCTTCTTTAAGTTCATCTATTGATTGTTTATATGCTTCTACTTTTGTTTTACCATATACAATCATTCTTGTCCAAACTTTATAATCGTTATATTCTTGCCAGACTCCAGCGACTTTGATTTCATGTTCTCTTTCGATTGTACAATCCATACAAAACCCACCATTTTTAATAAACTTTAAATCTTTATCAGATTTTTTAATAGTTTTACAATCAGAATTGTTACATTTTGATTGTTTTTCAAGATATTTTCTAATTTCTTGGAAAGCTTCCGAATTTTTACCTGTTTTTAGAACATATCCTTCTTTTTTCTCATATCTGTTATGCTTATCTTCCCAAACATCACCAACTTTACGAGATTCTTCTTTTTTTGTGTATCCAATGGTAGTATTTTTATCATACTCACCTGTTTCCACCATATCAACCAACTTTCTACGAGTTGGGTGCATATATTTCTTCTTGAATTCTTTACCCATTGTTATATATTAGGTTATAATTTATATATAAATATATCAAATTAAAGAAACCGATAAATTTTAGAAGAAAATACCAAGTATTTGATTTACGGATGCAAATGTACCAGTAAGTTTAAAAGTATTTCCTTTATACAAGAACACGATACCTTCATTTGGTACAATTTTTTTAGAACCACCAATAGAATTTAATCTACCAAGTTCCAATTTAAGTTTTTCTATCTTTTTTGGGTCACCCGATTTCTTAACATCTTTGATTGTTTTATCAATTCGTTTTTTCATATCACGAACTGCTGAATCAGGATTAACTGTAAGTGCTGATGAAGTAAATTCTAATACTTCTGCTCCAAGACCAAGGAAAATCTGTTCGAACTTCATTAAATTCTTCTTACCAATCTTCTTTTGGTCATCTTTATCTGTTTTCTTAGCCCATTCTAATGTTTTTTCATCAGTAATGTTCTTTTTATCTAATCTAAACCCTTTATCCATGAATGCCCATCTCTTAACTAACCCCATTTTGGTTTTGTTATCGAGTGTTGATGGTGAATTTTTATCAACCCATTGTTCCCACCATGATTGATGGTAGTTTGCAACACCATCAGTATCCTTTAAACCAAATTCTTTTTGTAGTTTAGATATCTGTGATGAGTATTTACTTCTTTTCTTTGATAAATCTTGTGATTTAGGTAGTTTTACAACAGGTGGGCCTTTGATTGTATAACTATCTTGTACATCTTTGTTAACTTGTTTAATCATACCAGCCAATATTCTAGCCGCATCACCATTCTCTCCAATTGCAACACCTTCTTCATTGAATTCCATAGTACCATGGAACACAAGTAACGCTTGACCATAAGGAATAACGTTTACTGATGTTGGGTATATCACTTCAAGGTTCATGAAACACGCACCTTGTTTGAATATCTTATCTCTTTGTTTATCGTTAAGTGATTTGATTGCATTTGAGAGGTCTTTCATTGCATAATTGTAAGCATCACTCAATCCACCCCTACCTTGGAACTTATCTGATACCCCTTGTATATCCAAAGCATTCTCACCTCTGTTTTTTAGGTGTCCTTTGTTTCTGGCCGCTACCAACCTACCATCTCTCCATGAAATAGCTAGTGCTTGACCATCTGTTTTCTCTCTTGTGAACTCTAATGTACCTTCGAGTGCTCTATTTACGATATCTTTAAGTTGTCCAAAGGTTAAATTGATATCAGTATCAAATGGGTGAGACATATGTCCATACGCACCACCTTCTTGGAGTAATTTAGATTCGTTTATGTTTTCTTTGATTAGTTGTTGTGGTGTTTTAGTGTTCGGTAAAAACATTTCAACTAACTTATTATCAATATCACTTATTAATTGTTCTATTTCATTCATAAACTTTTCCTTTTCTTTATTTTTAATCCACAATCCTATTTCAGGTCCTTTGATATCAGATGGAGCATCCTTTCCACCAATAGATAAGTTAAAGTTTACAAACTTTTTCATATCTTTTCCAATCAACTTACCAAATTTAAGGATTTGGTCATCTGATAAAGATGTTTTTTGTTGTAGTTTCTTGAATACTACAATTTCTTCTGGTCTAAAGTGTTGTAGTGATACTAAAAATACAATATTATTTTTTTCGTCATTAGAATAAGTTAATTTGTTTAATTGTTTTCCTAATACCGAAGGTGAATTCTTTTTTAATAGTGATGCAATGAACAAAATATAATCATTATCCTTGATGTAAGGTTTAGATATTTTAAGATTTGGGAATATTAGTGAAGTGAATCCAATCTTATCATTCAACTCCATATACTTTTTAGTATCTTTAGCTGATTTGATTGATTTTATAACCTCATCTCTAACTCTTTCAAATGAAACTCCTTTAAGTGATGGGTCTTTTTGTAACGCATCAAGTAATTCTTTATCTAAGTTACCACCTAACCTTGCTTGGAATCTTAAAGCTCTTAGTTTTCTTAATGGGTCTTCATCAAATCTTTCTGATGCCTTACCAACTGTTCTAATGTTTTTCTTTTTAAGGTCTGCAATACCTCCAACTAAATCAACTATCTCTTTTCTATCAATATCATAGAACAAAGCATTGATAGTTAAATCTCTTCTTCGTACATCACCCTCTATATCTGTATAATCAACCGATGAAGGTCTTCTACCTTTACCAATATCTTTTCTAAACGTTGCAATTTCATGTCCACCAACCATTACAACTCCGAATGATTTACCAACCTCAACAGTTTTCATTCCTAAATCTTTTGCAATCTTTAACACCTCATCTGGTTTTGCATCTGTTGCTAAATCAAAATCCTTTGGTGATTTACCAAGTATAGCATCTCTTACTGCTCCACCTACTACATAAAGTTTCTTACCATTCTTTTTAAATCCTTTTTGGATTTTAATGATATCAGATGGTACTCTTAATTTAAAGTTTTTACTTTCATCTAATCCACTTCTATCGTGTTTAGAGAATTTACCTAATTTATCAAATGCTCTAAATGATTTTAGTTTATTTACTTTTTTAGGTGTCATTACAGATAGTTGTTTATATCTCATGTGGTTTTTAACAATGTAAAATACATTTGCTGGATTACCACCAACTGATTCTATAAACTTTTTATACTTCTTTACTAAAGATGCTGATACTTTCTCATGTCCAAAGTGTGTAATGTGTCCTTTCTTTGGATGAATACCTGCAGTTTCATCTTTTCCTATATCATGGAACATTGCTGCTATTGCAATATCAATATCATCTTCTTTGATTGAACGATTTACAACTACGATTGTGTGTTTAAGAACATTTCCTTCAGGATGTTTATCTACTCTCTGTCCAAAGTTCTTTAGATTGTAAACTCTCTTTTGTAAATCAGAAGGCATCTTTTTAAATAAGGATTTGAAATCGGTGATTCCTAATTCTTTTAAACTTTCTTCAATTGGTTCGTATCCTCGTTTCTTAGTATCCTTTTCTTTTTCTTGATGTCCACCTAGTTTACCATCATCATCAAAATCTATTGTATCTGGTTCAGCTATTGAACCTCTTTTTGCATATGATGAATATGTATGATGTTTATTAAAATCTTTTTCAGCTTCTGATGAAGGTTTACTACTCTTTACAGATTTAAACTTATCTGTTACCTTTGTTGGTAACGATTCCTTTACTACATCTTCTTGTTTTTTACCTTGAAACTTATCAAATTCTTTTTGCCTAAGAGCTGGTAGAAATCTAAACTTAGCTCTTTTCATTATTCTACCCTTTTTTCTCACTACGTTCTTATGAACTACTTGTGATTGTTTGATAGTTAAATCAGATTTCTTTTTATCAGGAAATAAATCTTTCAAAAACTCATCATAAAATTGTCTATATGCCATTTTGTAAGCAATCTTTTTAAGTTTAGAAAGAGGTTTTCTTCGTTTCATTGTTCTGGCTCTTCTTCTTGCTATTTGAGCTTTCTTACCAGCCATTGCCGCTTTTCTTCTCAATTTATCAGCAGGTCTCATTTTCCCTCGTTCATCGAGTTCTTCATTCAAACCCATTTTCTCTTTCCAAGAATCAAAAGCATCAAAATCGTACTCTCCTTTTTGAGAATCCCATCCACATGAATGACATAAATACTTTTCACTATCATCAGATTCTATTTCCCATTGGTGATTACATTTTTCACACTTAACTTCTGTTCCTGCAAGTTCTGAAATGAATCCTTCTTTAACCATTCTAAAGGTAACCACTTTTCTACCATTGATTGTTGGCATTCCATGTTCATCTTTACCGATTGTTTTAACAACTGTTTTCTTGTTCTTAAATCTACCAGTCATAATAGTATCCCCAACTTTAATTGGTAGTACTATATTTTCATTTAAAGATGCTTCGTATTCTTCTTGGGCTTTTTTATCACCTTTTTGAGAATCTAGTGATTGTTCTTTTTCATCTTTGTTAATATCCAATCCCTTTACCAATTCGTAACCAACTAATGCCGCTTTACGAGTTACATGCTTAAACCATTTAGAATAAGCATCTGATGAATAGATATCAACTTGGTTAGTTGCAGTTGTTGTACCAAGTACACCTGCTGGAAATGGAGTTACTGCTTTAACAGGTCCATTTGGGTATGTTGGATGGTCATAATAATCTTCTAATTCTTTAGTAGTAATCATATTTACCACTTCGTATCCAATTCTCTTTGCTCTCTCTACATTTATCTTAGAGAAAACATCGTAGTTTGGAAACATGAAGTTTGGCCCATCATCTGCTTGACCACTTCCCATTTTAGAACTCTCATTTAACAACCACTCTTCAATCATCTCTTTAGAAATTTCAATTCCCTCATCGAGTTTATCAGTAATCATACTGAAGATAGTTGCATTAAACTTTCCATACGCTCTTTTCTTAAAGAAGTTCTTTTTCTGTTCATCAGAACCAACTGATAAACCATTTCTTACTTCTGTACCACTTACTGCACCACCAGACATTGGAGCTGCATAAACATATCCTCTATCTCTATATCCTTCCGATGGGTCTCCTTTATATGTTTGAAAGTATTTTCCACTATCAGGTCTTAATCTACTTTTATCTTTCTCGCCAACAACAGTTACAAATGCAGTTGTTTCTTCATCGAACTTTTTAAGAATTTCTGTGGGTTTGTATGGGTCTCTAACTTTATGTATTTTGGATTTTGGAATTCCAAACATAGTAGTCATAATTTTCACCTTTTCTTTGAAGTTAAAAGGTGATTTAGGTAATTGTACCTTATCAGATGTACCAACATAAACATTATCCTTACCGAACTTTTTGACAAGGTGTTGGTAAGTACCAGCATGTCCTTTGTGCATAGGCTGAAACCTACCCACATAGATAACTACTGTTTTTTTAATAGGATTCTTATCCTCCATTATACTCTCTACGAGAAATTTGGAAAGTTCATTCATATTTGGTACACCTTATCAGTATATAAATATTAATTATATAAATTAAAGAAAGCATGTCCAGTTTTATCCAATTCTAAATCATGTGAATTGTTATTTAAAAACTCTAAATATTCTGGATTTGTAAATTTGTTTGTTTTAGCTATATTAAGTGCCGTTTGTCTGTTTCTTTCTAACTTGTTTGATATCAAATCATATAGTTTATTATAATCTTTATCTTTTAACCTATCTAAGTTTTCACAAATACCAATTATTCTTTCTGTTCTTGTTTCTTTTGAATCAAATGAATAATCAAATATTTCATCATACAACTCAAACCCAAATTCTTCTAATGTTTTATGAAATCCCTTATATGAATATGTAATAAATGGCTGACCAACTAATAATGGTTTACAAGTTTTTTCAGATATACCTATTATTTCATCATCACTTTCGGTTACTAGATTTATCAAAGGATTTCCATAAGTTATATCGTGCCAATACCAAGACCATCCTTCTTGTTTAGAATCTATGGTAAGTTTTTTATATTTGTTATCAAAATACTTAAATTCATAATCATATACATCCCCATCCATTAACCAACTATAATTACCATAAGATAGTAAATCGTACTTAGATAAGGTATCCATCATTTCACATCTGAAATCATGTGGTTTATTATTTAAGTTTATAAATAAAGAACTTTTGGAATTGTTGGATATATTTTTAGATACATTATCAATATTGTAATTTTTGTTTTCATAATGTTTATAAACTAAAAAGTTTAAAAAGTAAAGTGGACTATCAAAAAACTTTATATTAGATAATTCTTTTCTATTGTACCAACTTGATTGTTTTTTGTAAAAAGAAAGTGCAAAAATTAAAGTTAAGTTATATCTTACTAATTTATTATTAATTTCTTCAAAATTTTCATGGTTAATTTCTCTTTCTTGCAAGTTTTCCATGTAAATATACTCACCCCCATCTAATATCACATTATGGATAAAAGAATTACTACAAGATGATTCATCATATTCTAGTATCATCTCTAGTATTGTATCAGGAGAACCCTGCCCAATATACTGATGAACTGATTTACCCATATTAATGATTTTTATAAATAAATGGGTCTCTTTTACGAAGTTCTTCTAATTTCTTTTTATATTGTTTTTGAAGTTTTCTTCTTTGTATTTTTTTTATTACCCAACCAAATAAAAAGTTATATATTTTTTTCATAATATTAGTTTTTATAATATAATTCAGGATACTCTACTAGTATATGTATTCCCCCTTCGGATAAAGCCTTCTTATATGCTGGTAATATCTTTTCTGCAGTATCTAATTTTTCAATAGTACAATTTGTAACCATTTGTTTAAAAGCATCTGTGTAATCTGCTTTGTGTTGATGACCAGGGTCTAATGGTTTATCAGAACCTTTACCAACTCGTACAATTACGTTTGGTCTCCATTCACCATCAGACATTACTTCTAATTTATCTAAATGATTAATTAATTGATTTGCTGCAAGAATAACAAAATCCCATCTTGGATAAAAAGATATAACTTGATGGCCGGTCATTGCCAATCCAACCGTCATTCCCATTTGGGTTTCTTCCATTACTGGTGTTTCTATCATTCTTTCTTTTGGTAATCCCTCAATAGTTTTACTCATTGGGTTACCATAATAAACTATCTGTTGTCCGATGAATATTGTTTTTTCATCTTCCATTGAAAGTTTCATTGCTTCAGTTAAAGCATCTAAGTACGGTGTAAATTCTGGTTGTGCCATTAGTTGTTTTCTTTAAAATAGTTATATGTTCTTTTTACTCCTTCTTCAAATCCTGTTTGAGGAAGTAGTCCATTCTTTTCTTGTATTGTGGTATTCATTCTTCTTCTTGGTTCTCCATTTGGTTTAGAAGTATCCCAATTTACTTTTATATCTTTACCACTTACTTTTATAATTGTATCAACCATTCGTTTGATTGATATTTCTTCACCACTACCTAAATTTGTAGTGATATGTAAGTTATCTTCGTAACATTTAATTGTTGCATCAGCTACATCTCCCGCGTAGATGAAATCTCTTGTTGGTGTTCCATCTCCCCATCCTACAATCTCACCATCTGATTCATAAACCTTTTTGATATTAGCAGGTAGTGCCATTGCCCACTCACCAAAGTTATCATACTCACCAAAGATATTTGCTGGTCTTACAACTGTCCAATTTTTCCAATTGTGTTGTACACCATATGCTTCTAAGTACAATTCTGGTACTCTCTTACTCCACGATGGATACCAATCATGTTGTGATGGTAGTGTTTTCCATACCGTATCTTCAATGAATTCTGGTGCTGATTCATATACACCAACTGATGACATAAATACTAACCAAACATTTTTTCTAAAACAGTTTTCAATAATATTAAAGTTACCTTTAATAGATGGTTCTAAAAAATCAACAGGATTTTCTTTTGCTGTTTTGGGAGTTCCTTTAATACCAAACGAATTTATACATCCATCAAAATCATGCCAATCAAACAATACAGATACTTTTTTTGTATCTCTTAAATCTAAATCATAAAATTTAAAATTTGTTCTTTTTTCTTTTGGTTCTTTTAAATCTACACCTACTACAAAGTATCCTTTACTTATAAGTTTATTTACAATGTGAGTTCCAACTAAACCACTGCAACCTGTTACTAAAATTGTTTTACTCATTTTCTATTTTTTTTATAATTGATTTTGCCAAAACTTCATGACATCTTTTCGATGGGTGATTATCTTTAATTCTAGGATTAAATGTATCATCAGTAGAAATCATCATTTCTTCATTATCTTCCATTAATTTTTGTATTGTATTATACCCATCTTTATAATCAAGTTTTATAATTCTATCAGTAAACCACTTATCATCCTTTATATAATGATAATTAATATCCATCCAAATTAAAATTCTAACTTTAATTCCATTTTGTTCATACTTAATTAATTCTTTTTTTAATATTTTAGTTTTTTCTTTATAGAAAGAATCTTGCCACTCATCCAAACGTAAATTATTTTGCATTAACCACTCTATAAATAATTTATGAATTACAGGATTGGTTGGATTTGCAACTGAAATTCTGAAGGTTTGAGTATCCTTGTTCCAAAAATCATCATCCCATAATGAATTATCAGGAGTAAAATATGGCCCTACTGATTCAGAATTTTCTTGAATAATCTGTTTTTCTTCGTATGTAAGTTTAACATCTTTTATATTTACTTTAAAATCAAATGAATTTCTTTCAGTAACAGAAGTTTGAAATATTATATAATCTATATCATTATAATCTAAACAATCTTTTGGAGGATTCTTCATGACATCTTTTCGATGGGTGATTATCTTTAATTCTAGG
>Ga0181417_1000645_pt1 | contig 11309 bp, 16 predicted proteins | sample 40SPOviralmetaG_FD_130142 | JGI IMG/M metagenome (GOLD analysis project Ga0181417, IMG submission 130142) | Marine viral communities from the oligotrophic San Pedro Time Series (SPOT) site, San Pedro Channel, CA, USA - 40 SPOT_SRF_2013-02-13 | ecosystem: Environmental > Aquatic > Marine > Strait...
CTATCTTCAGTAGTAACTATAAAATCATCTAAATTATTATTAAATGTAGTTTGAGTATTATTTGTATAATCCTGTATTGCTGTTTTTAATGTTGTATATGTCCAAGCCATTATTCTGTACTCACTGTTACTGTTCCTACTTCAGCACTAGATAATATTCCTGTACCTGCAACTGGATTAAATCCATAGTAAGAAGTTGATTCTTTTCTACCTCTGTCTGGTCTTGGATTAAATAATGATTCATTGTCTGATGTATCAAGCTCACCTAGTTTATATTGAGGATGGTCAACATCAAAACAACTATTACATACTCTTAATCCATTACGAATACTATCTTGTATTTCGTATTGTAAATCGTTTAGCTTATAAGTAAAACCACATCTATCACAATCACCTAAAGCTTTTTTTCCTGCAGCATACATTATCTATAAGCTTGCATATCAGGTACGAACTTAACAGATGCTCTTTCTCTATCAGCATCACTTACATCATTCCAAAGTTCATCATACCTTTGTTTAATCATTGGAACTCTATTTTGTGCTTCTGGCATTTTGCAAGCTAAGTTATAAGCTAATGCATATGTTAAGCATGGAAGATATCTACTAGGTACATCAGCATTATTACTTGCTACTGCACCAGCATCATCTAATCTTTTAATATAATCATATACCAAAGTATAAGTTTCAGCAGAATCAGGAGTTGCCCATAAAACAATATTATTAGAGCTAGTGCCTTTATCTACATAAAACTGTGTTGGTTTAGATTGTAGCAGTTTGCTAGCTTGATGATTATATTGAGTTCTAGATATTCTATTTAATCTTTGGTCAAATTGATTTGAAGTATTACCTGCATCAGTTCTTATAAAAGCATCAACTACTTCTAATGCACTTGATTCAATAGTATAGCTATTTGTGCCAGCAACTAAAGTTGTAGAAGCTTGTTCTATTGTCCACAGGTTTAATCCTTTATTTTGCCATTCTAAAAATATAAGATTTAATGCTCTTTTAGCACCTTTATAGTCATAGCCTGAACGAAGCTCACTACCGCACAAATCATAGGCTTCTTCCATGATATCAGCTAAATCTAATGTAAATGCTGTTGTTCCACTTGTTGCCATTATTTATTCCTAATTAACACTTCCACCTTCTACGAGCCTGTCTAATTCTTGAATTAGGGTCGTTTCTAGTTTTAGCTGAACTATTTTTTAATTGTCCTGCTGACCTTGCACAATAAGATTTTCTGCGTTTAGCAGCTTTACTACCTTTCTTTACTTTACCTGTAACTGCTGTTTTTAACTTAGAGCCAGGGTTTAATCTTCTATAAGCTTTAACCCCAGCTTTAGTCATACCAGCACCAGATTTAGTAGAACGAAAGTTCTTCTTATTTCTAGCAGGCATTGAAGCCTGTTTTCTTATTGGCATAATATTTAATTAATATCTTTTTGTTGTACCTTCGGCTTTTTCTCGTAAAGTTGCTTTATTTTCTTTTACAAACTTTTTTAATTCACGTTTAGCTTTCCAGTAAGGTATATTTTTACCTGAACCTATAGCACCTCTAGGTCCTTGAGCAGTTCGACCTCCTAAAACACTTGTTTTGTCTCTTTCTTCTTTAGCAACAATAACATTATGTTTTAGTCTTTTATATTCTGGGTCGTTGTCAATTTTAGTGTTGCCACCAGTTTCAAAGTTTTTTCTAGCTTTCATTATGATTTTCCTCCTTTAGCCATACCTTTAGACCTTTTCTTTTTCATAGCTGGTTCACTAGTATTGCCGCCACCAAACATTCTTTTTACATAATCTTTGTGTTGTTCGACTTTAGAAGCTTTACCAACTTCTACCATGCCAGTTTTACCGCCATTAGACATATATTTAGATTTTTTCATAATAAGTACCTTTATTTTTTAGCTACAGTTTTTTTCTTAGCTGTAGTTTTTTTAGTTGTTTTTTTCTTAGTTGGCTTCTTGCCGCCAACATAAGCTTCATTAACATCTGGAGTAGATGGGTCATCAGCAACAAGCTGACCTTTGTCATTTCTTGCTCTTTCACCATTCATCTCAGCACATTTACGTTCTGCATCTTCTAAGTCTGGGTCTGGACCAAATATAGGTCTATAGATTCCATCCTCATCTAATTTTAAAACTTTATATTGTGCTGGAAATTCACCAGTTTCTGATATTACATAATTTTTATTAGCCATAATTAATTCCTATTAGTCAGAATATACTTTAACCATTTCTAAAGTAATAGAGTAAGTATCTCCTGAAGAGTGTCCTTTAGTAGTAAATAAGATGTCTCCTGTTTTACCACTACCTGTGTTATTTGGTAAACCACCAAAGTCTTTAAAATCCATATGTCCATTACTACTCTCAGCAAGCTCTACTAATAAAACATTAGCAGTAGCATCTAAAAATAATTGAACAGACATACCTACGATAGCATGGCTAATTCGCATAACTCTAACTTCTGAACAGGCTACACCTGCTGCATTAGAAGCCAAAGCAGATACATCTACCTTGGCTACTGCGGATTCTCCTGTGCCATCGCTGACATTTGTAAACTTCATAACACAATTTCTTTCACCATCAATTATGGTTTGTGTTGTTACTGCATCAGCCATAAGTTACTCCTATTAAGCGTCAGCAAATGGAGTTACTAAAGTGCCTGAACCTAAAATGATTCCTTCTACTGCGTATTTAGCACTACCTACTGCAGTTACTTTAATAATACTACCTGCTAATCCACCTTTAGTTGAGCCATTTAATGTAATGACATCATTAGATGCACCAGAAATAAAAGTTTTACCTGTTGCATCAGTAACACCAGTATATAAACCGCCTACGAATTTATCTGTACCATCTGTAAGAATATCCATATCGGTAGCTGCTGTTTCTACTACAAAAGTAAAAGTAGCTCCTAAATTGTTTGTTTGATTTGGGTCGTTATCTTCACCTGGAGCTGTTGCTACTATGCTTGGTAAAGTAAATTTACCATCAGCATCATTACAGGTTAATATTTTACCTGCATGAGCTGCTACTGTTAGTGAAGTATCTGCAGTTAAACTAACTACGTTAGCGTTACCTGCTGAAATGAATCCTGCTAAAGATTGTATTGGACCTGAAAATGTCGTCTTTGCCATAATTTCCTCCTGGGAAATAGGTTCTACTGTCTTGGCTTGTCTGCTAGGTCAGTCTGTAGAACAAGTTAATAATCCTAGATTTAATAATATAACACAAAAAAAAGGGGAGCGTATGCTCCCCTTAACAGTTCTTACGAACTACCTGGCGAACCAAAGATACCTAGTGGGTCAGATACACCGAAAGAATATCTTTCTCTCGCTTTATATCTAACATTACCAGTATCGAAGTCTCCATCCATAGTAGTAGTCATAGGAGCTCTAACAAAATGCTTCATTCCATCTGGAACATCAGTAGTGATAAAGAAAGCATTAGTATCAGTTAAATAATGATTAACTGAATAACCTTCTGGAATCACTCCATTAGTTTTCACTGCATTTATGTCATTGTCAGCAGTTCCTACTCTGTAGTCACTTTGTAACAATCTAGTTGCTACAAACTGCAAGTCAGAAGGAATAATAAGCTTCCTAGCTTTTGCTGCAATTTTTAGACCTCTTTCATCAGTCCATTTGCCGATTTGGATGATTGCATCTTCTAAAGATGTTTCATTTAAATCTGCTCCTGTTGATGGTCTATTACTATTGGTGCCACCATTTACAAGTGGGTGAGCTGTGCTGAATAAAGCAACACCATCACCTGAAGAAAAAGTAGTTGAAAATCCATTGTTTAATGGATAAGCTGCTTTAACTTGTTTTGTATATGACATTGCACGAGCCAATGCTTTAGTATATCTAGCTGATACAGATACATAGAGGTTATCCTCCATAGCTTCTTCTGTAATGCTGAATCCTAAACCAATAGTTTCATGCGTATATCTAGCGACAAAAGATTCTTGTGCAGTATCATAATTGATAGCTGAACCTTCATCTTTGACTGGAGCTGCTCCAAAACCAGATAACTTCAATTCTTCTTCAAAACTTCTTTCAGAATTTTCAGTTACATAGATTTCTTCGTGCTCGTTTTCATAACGATTATATTCTTCACCGAATAATGCGTTAAGACCAGGTAAGAGTTGTTTTAACTCGTTAGCTCTTGAAATAGCTGCCATAATTTACTCCTTAACCTATACCTGTTGTATTTAACAACTGGTGTCCAACATTAAACATTACTAGTACATCAGTATAACTATCACCAACTTCACTATCTGGTCCATCTACAAAGTCAACGACTTTAAGTGGTAGTGTGTTGGTGGTATTTGCTGTACTACCATCGACTGCGTTTTTACTTGTACCTATTGCTGTACTTCCTGCAGTTTGCACAACAGCACAGTTCTTGCCAAGGTCGTCTTGTCCAAGAGATTCGTCTGATTGCATTTGCATTAATACGAAAGGGTCAGTAGCAACATACGCAACAATATCATCCGCAGCAGTTGATGCTGGGAAATATTGATTTGGTGTGAATTGCCCTGTAGAAGGGTCAGTGTAAGCACATCCAAGGAAAACACCAATAGGTGTTAAAGTTGCAGTACCAGTATCTTTTTGGATAGTGGTATTAGGGTTATCGTCACCCCACTTTACGAAATCACCAAAGAATATGGATGTACCATATGCATTTTTAATTTTGTAATGTGTAACTTTACCTTGATAAGGGCTTCCAACAACAGTTCCGCAAGGTCTTGCTCCCATGGGAGTTGCACTTGATGACATAATTGTCTCCTTATTAAATAATTATAAAATAAGAAACTATGAATCTTTACCAAATGTTGTTCGTGATTTTCTTTCAAAAACTTGTTTGGTAGCCATTCTAGAATCTTGGTCTTTAAAATATGTGTTATCTACCGATTCCAGTTGAGACTCTGCTAAATTATTAAAGTATTCATCTCTAGCTTTCGCTTTTTCTTCTGGCATCTTACATAACAGTTGCCCACCAATTTCAACATTACCTTTAACTGACCACTCTGAATTATGGTCCATCATATGAATTTGTAGTTCTGGATGGTCCTCTAATCTACAGGGTTGCCATCCTTCTCTAAATTTTCTAGAAACATTAGGATTATCAGATTGACCTAAAAGGCTTGTTCTAATATACCTAAATATCCATCCTTTTTGAGGTGTCGGATTGGGTAAGTTTGATGGGTTTTCCCAGCTTTGTATACGCTGGCTAGCCTCTCGGCTTTCTATTTCCCTAGGGGTACGCTCTTGTGCTTGCTCTTCGCTAGCAGTATTAAGTTCTTTATTATCTTTATCAGACATATTAAGACTCCTTTAATAGTTGGTTTGCATACTGCTCTGGAGTTATATTAAGACGCTTTGCGAGGGCGACTTGACTCTGAGTCAGATGGATTTTGCGAGGTGGTTTACCGCTATTCCTCGTGGCGGGTGCAACAGGATTCATTACCTGTCGTTTTGGGGTATCTTCAACTACTTCTGTTTGACTAGAAGCTACATTTTGGACACCGAAAAAATTTGGATATTCATTATGCATATACTTATCTACTTCTGCATAATATTGTTGAGAATCTTTTTCAGGTAATATACCTTGATTACGAAGTCTCTTATCAATAGTTAAAGCATAAGAGGTCATTTCTTGGTGTTCTGGTACTGTACTCATAAACCAAGGATTTTTGTTTGACCAATTATCCATGTCTGGGTCAGATTGTTTTTGAATCTGAGGCTGTTCTTGTACTGGCTCTACATATTGTGATGCTATTTGTTGTTGCATCTGTTGTGCATAAGTGCCAGCTTGTTGTTCAGCTAAAGTTGCTTGTGCTAATTCTGCTTGAGCACCAGCCATTACATCAGCATCACCTTCTTCATATGCTTTTTTAAATTTTTGTTGTGCGTTATATTTTGCCCATTGTGCATTATTAAGTGCTTGTTGATTTAAAACATCTCCACCTTGAGTAACTACACTTTGTAATCTTTCATTCTCTGACATTAAATTCTTTAATACCTTTGTAGCTTCCTGAGACTCTCTTAGAGCCTGTTCTTTAGCCCTACGCTCTTCATGGTATTCATATTTAATTTTGCTTATTCTGTCGCCAGCTCTTTTACTGTAGTCTGCAATTTCTTTATCAACTGTTTCATCATCAACAGGTGCTTCATTTGTTTCTACTTTTGCTGGTCTTATATCTTCAGGAGGTCTTTCATCAATGACTTCAACTTCTACTTCACTTACTGGTGATGTATTTATTTCACTTGCTACACCAAAGAATTTATCTTCTGAAGATTGTTCTGAAACTGGTTGTGCGTTTGTATCAATTACTTGTTCAATGCTCTCACTCATGCTCTTACTACTCCTGTTGGGTCATCGACTACTGCTTCTACAGTATCATCGTTAATTAAACGAAACTCTTTACCATACATTTTCATGCGAGTGCCTGAATAAGCTCTAAATATTACCCAGTCACCTTCTTTGCACCAAGGTCCTGTTGGAAACCTTTTTTCATCACCATAAGCTTCAGTTCCTAGTTTTAGAACGAAACCACATATATTTGAAGTTTCTTCATCGACAACTGTTTGTGTAGCTTTAATGATTCCGCCATCTGTCTTTTCTTGAGCTTGTGGCATTGCAACAAGTATTTTCCAGCCTTTAGGTTGAGGTAATTGACTTTTAACTTCGTCACTAACCTCTGGCTTTTTAACACTATCTGGTTTTGGTATATTTACTTTTTTTTCAGTCATATATTTTGCACGACTTTTAGGTGTCGAGTTCCTATTCTTTAAGGTGTTGTTCTTTCCAATCAAGAACTTCACGCTCTGCAAGGGCTAAACCCTCGATTATTCCTGTCATTTTTTTATATTCAGCAAAGTCTTTACAACTTCCTGTTGAGATATGGTCAGAACATTCATTCATTATAGTTCTTAACTTTTTAGTTAAAAATCTAGAAAGTGATTGCTCATTGATATCATTACTCATTCAGATTGATATCTTTGACTAAATCTTTAGCAATGTCAAGTCCTAATTTGTAATCTTGTGTAGATTGTTTTTCTTTATCTGCTTCTTTACTTAGCAAATCGCTAGCAATACGCTGTCCTACATTTAGACCAGTAGCTTCTTGTTGTGCTTTTATTCTAGCTTCTTCTAATTCTTTATTAGTTTTTAGTCTAGCAGCATCAATTAATATTTTAGATTCATCTATCTGTTGTTTATTAGCTACTTGTTTTTCTTTAATCTCTAACTCTTTTTGTTTAGCTAAAATAATTGGGTCTTGTGCTTGTTCTTGTATTCTAGCTTGCTCTGCTTGTGCAGCATTTGTAGAAGCTACTCGTTTAGCTGCTTCAGCAACTAATGTAGATATACGCTTCTCTACATCTGCTGGTAGAGGTTCTCCTACTGGAGGTAACTCTATACCCATTTCTCTTTCAACTTGGTCTCTAAACTGTAATGCAAGATGTTGCATAATATAATCTGAACCAGCACTTTGTATAACTTGAGCATTTGGACTCTGTTGTACTTTTGCTTGTATATTTGGGTCTTGCTGTGCAGAAGCAAGTGTTTGTATATGAGCTTCATGGTCTTGGAACTCATATGCTTGTACTGGCTTACCAGTAATAATATTTTGTACTGCTGTAACTGGGTCAACTGCTGGTACATCTTCTTGTGGAGGTACAATAGTATCTACATCTTTAATGCCTAATACTTCAAGCATTTGTCTATGTAGCTGTGCTAAGTCATATAACTGAGGTGCTTGTTGTGCTAATTGCATTGCAGCTTGATATTGCATAATTCTTTGAGCCATTGTTGCTGCATTTGGGTCAGATACTGGAAGTACATCTACTCTATTGTCAAAGTCTTGTACTTTAATCTGCTGACCTTCTTCTACTTCGTAAGGATAATTAGGTTCTGTAAAATCTTTAATTACATTAACAAGTATTTCAAATTCTCTTTTCATTGCAGCATGAAGTCTTGCTTGAACAGCACTCATTACTTTCATGTTTCTTTCTAGTAATGCTAAAGTTGTTCCAACAGGTGCCTGACTATTCATGTCAGATGTTTTCATTTCAGCTATGCTTGCAAACTTCTTGCCTTCTTCTACTATGTTTTGTAGTAAAGAAAATAATGTAGGTGAAGGTTCTTTATAAGGTAAGAATGTAATATTGTCTCTGATAGCACCACCTGGTACATCTACATCTCTAAACTCACCTGGCATTATAGGACTATCATCGCCTTTAATACGCAAGCCTCTGGCTTTCAAACCACCTGGTAGATTGCTTAAAGTACCTGCATCTACTAATTGCCTTAGTATAGATGTAGCTGATTTAGCTAATCCACCAATCATATGTATCAAACCAAAGCCATAAAAGCCTAGTCCTGGTAAATATTGATAATGAACAAAGTGCATCCTTCTTAACTTAGCTTTGTCATCTTCGTAATAGTTTCTTCTAATACTAAGAATAATGCCTGAAGGATTATCTATTGTTACTACATAAGGTAATGCAATACCTGTATCTTCACCATTTTCATCTTTATCCTCAAACCCTTTAAGGTCTAAGTCTACTTGCATTTCTAATATAGTATGTCGTGTATCGTAGCTATAACTCTCTGATTCACCAGTCATCTCATTATATTTCTTAGTAATATCTGATGATGTTGGTGTTGCATCTGGTAATTCTATATCTCTGTAGAATCCACTAACCTGCATCTTTCTGATGTCATTAGTAGACTTCTTCATTACATGAGTAGCTCTTTCACAAGTTTCTAAATCACTTGCACCATAATTAACTACAACATCTTCTGCTGGTACAAAGATACCACTAGGTCTGTTTAGTGTTGGGTCAAAGTAAATCTTTCTAAATGCTGAACCTGCTAATGGTAATGAAAACAGCATTTTTTCTGTTTCAGTACGATATTCAGTCATTTCATATGTAAGCAAGTAGTTAAGATAATCTTGAACTCTTTGACTTTGTTTTTCTTTTGTTGAATCTATTGGTCCTACTATTTTTGTTCTTACTGGACCTGCTGCTGGAAATATTTCTGATATTGCCTGCGATTGAAATTTAATAACTGCTTCACTAAGCATTGGATGGAATACACCACAAGCTCCTGCCCAAGGTGTTGTTCTATCTTCAATCTTTAATCCTAACTGGTCTAAACCTTTAGTATAGGTTTCTTCCCAATCAGCTCTTGAATCTCTATCTGAATTAAAAGCATTTAATAATTCATTACCTATAGAATTAAGCTCATCATCATCTAAATACTCTACAAGGTTTGAATCAAAACTTTCTGCTTGCATTTCGTTTGCACTAGGGTCAAAGTCAACAATCATTCCACCATCTTCGGTTTCTGTTGTTAATGCATTTTGTATTTCAATATCTAAGCCTTCTTCTGGCTCCATCTCTACTAAGCCATCTATTGGCGTAGCAGGTTCGTATTGTTTGTCTATAGCCAATGTAATCTCCTAGTAATAATCTGCTTTACGATTGTGTTCTATTGGCTCATCTTCTTCATCAGAATCTAGAGGAACAAAACCGCCTTGTCTAAATCTTAACAGAGCTTGCGTACTGCTATCAACTAAATCGTCATGTTCCATGTTAGGGAAACCAGCAAACTCTTCTACAACTTCTTCTGCCCATCTTGTTTCTGGTGCCCAAACAACGCCTGAAGCAAACAAATCAGATACAGCATTTACCCTAGATATTTTATCATTACCACGACTCGGTGTATATTCCTGTACTGGTATGCCTGTTTGTCTAAGTTCAAAGATTAAAGGTAAGCCTGCTGCTTTAGCCTCTACAATGAACGCATCTGGCTTATAGGCGTTATACTTTTCAAAAGCCATTTTCTTTAAATCTGGGAACTCTAGACGCTCCTTATAGGCATCTAAGAGTATAAGGTTGGGTGCCACAAAACCATCATCATTTTCTTTGTAGAAAACTCCCCATGTAGTACAAGCTGAATAGTCAGCTCTTTGGGTTTTTAAAAAGGCTGTGTCCCATGATTGAATAATGAACTCACAGTCAGGAGGATTCATTCCATCCCATACTCGCCACCATTCTCTTTTAACAAGAGCACCTTCTTCTGAAGTAGGGTCTTGTTGATACTGAGCCATCCACTTTGAACTAGGCAATTCAGCCTTCAAAGCTTCTAACTCTTCTAACTTCCAGAAAGCATCCCACAAAGGCTTACCAGAAGGTAAGATTGCAGGCAGTTCTATAACTTCCCATTGGTCGGCTCCGCCACGTTTGACACTAGCATCCACAACTTGACCAGTTAAATCTTTATTATGCCATCTTGTCATCACTACAACGATTGCACCATTAGGCTGTAAACGCTGTCTTGGACCAGATGTATACCATTCATAGGTACGATTAAAAACATTTATGTCTGAACTTGCACCTTCTTGTTCAGAGTGCGGGTCATCAATGATAAGTAAGTCAGCACCTTTACCAGTAACTGCACCACCTACACCGATAGCAAAATATTCACCGCCTTTGTTCGTGTTCCAACGACCCGCAGCTTTGGAATCCGACTGCAAACTAACATTCGGGAATATTTTCTTATAATCTTTACTTCCTACGAGGTTTCTAACCTTTCTACCAAAACCCACCGCTAATTCTGCGGTATGTGCTGTCTGTATTATCTTCTTTTCAGGTCTGCTTCCCAGAAACCATGCAGGTAATAGGTAAGACGCAAACTCGGATTTGGTATGTCTAGGTGGCATATTGATGATGAGACGCTTTAAATCGCCATTGGCTACCCTTTCAAAGGCATCCGCCATAACTTGATGGTGGGGACCATGGATAAAAGCACTCCAAACTTCTTTAACAAACGCCATATAGTCTGTAGAACACTTCTCTCTGGACTTAGCTTCTTCTAATTCATCTAATAAACTTAGAAATTCTCTTTTCTCATCCAAAGAAAGGTTTTGTACTTGGCTTAATATTTGGTTACTCATACATCTCCTATACTAGATAGTAAGTATGTACTTCTTAAAATTAAAAACTTACTAAGTTCCTACCACTAAGTGGCACTTAATAAGTAAATACTTTACAAGTAGGTACCTACTAGATGTAAATCACGCTAGATTTTAACATAATTGCACATCTTCACAGGAAAAACAACACTTTTTACAAAATAATATGGGGGGTCTAGGGTCCCTTGGGTCTTTCCTGAAACAAATTATATATGATATCTATACAAAACGCTATCAAAATGCAATACATAGGGGGGGGTCTATGAAAATGAGTAATATCCTGTGCATATCACTATGTATATAAGATAGTAGGAGTCCCGCA
>Ga0181417_1000646_pt1 | contig 11293 bp, 17 predicted proteins | sample 40SPOviralmetaG_FD_130142 | JGI IMG/M metagenome (GOLD analysis project Ga0181417, IMG submission 130142) | Marine viral communities from the oligotrophic San Pedro Time Series (SPOT) site, San Pedro Channel, CA, USA - 40 SPOT_SRF_2013-02-13 | ecosystem: Environmental > Aquatic > Marine > Strait...
ATTTCTTGTGTCGCATCTTAAGCGCACATCATCGGATCAAAATCATGAAGAAGGTGCACGTGTTACACTCGGACAACTTAGAGGAAGTGCGGCAATCGCTCAACTTAGCGATGCAGTTATTGGCCTCGAAAGAGATCAGCAGGGTGGATCTAAACACTCTGATACAACTGTTAGAATTCTCAAAAATCGCTACTCTGGGGAAACAGGCGTTGCTTGTCGATTAAACTATGATTTATCTACCTGTAAATTTTATGAAACTCAACCAGAACAAGAGTTCAACGCCGCCACAGACTTCTGAACTCAAACGCCCTAACCCACCTACCGCCAAAGCTATCGAACGTGCTAAGTTTAAAGATAGGACATTCAAATGGATTGGGAAGTGAGCCTAGTCTTTGACATAGAAACAAACGGATTACTTTATGATGTTAGTACCATCCACTGCCTTGCTATCCATGATCTCTCGACCGACGAGACGATTGCGTACAATGACACTGGATCTAGTGAGCCGATATCAAGAGGCTTGCAAAGACTACAGGATTCGGACAGGGTTATTGGTCACAACATTATTGGTTACGACTTACCTGTTATTCGCAAACTTTACCCTTGGTTTGGTAACCCTGCTCATGTGGTTGATACTTTACTACTTAGCAGACTCTACCATCCGGACATGATTAACTTAGATAAACAGCGTACTTGGGATGGTATGCCTCTCAAGTTGTACGGCAAACACTCACTAGAATCTTACGGCTACAGATTAGATGAACAGAAAGGTGACTTTGGTTCCACTTCTGATTGGGCGGACTGGTCCCAAGAAATGGAAAATTATTGCATACAAGACGTTCACGTTACCACCAAACTATGGAAACACTTCCAGCCATACCTGAATGGGTTACGCTAGAACATGAAGTCGCAGAAATCCTTACCAGACAAGAACTACATGGATGGTATTTTGATGAACGCGCTGCATGGGAACTTGCATCAACTCTCCGACGAGAGCTTGAACAAACTTATCAATTACTACGTGACAGGCATCCTTACGTTGCAGGATCGTTGTTTACTCCTAAGCGAGATAATCGAACCCAAGGCTATGTCAAAGATGCTCCACTCACACGCCTTAAAGAATTAAATCCTACATCAAGAGATCATATAGCATGGATCCTGCAAACATTTCATGGCTGGAATCCCACCCAGAAGACACCTACTGGGAAACCTATCATCGACGAACCGATATTGAAGGAGATAGGGAGCCCGACAGCCCTTGCATTCCTCCGGATTTTGACGATAACGAAGATGCTTGGAATGATAAGCGAAGGCGCGAACGCGTGGCTCAAGCTGAGTACGAGTGCTAAACGGATACATCACCATTGCAGTGTAGCAACAAACACACATCGCTGTGCCCACCGTAACCCAAATCTTGGGCAAGTCCCATCAGATGAAAGATTCAGACGACTCTTTATACCAAGCCCTGGTCTTTCCATGGTTGGTGCCGATCTTAGTGGCATCGAGCTTCGTATGCTCGCTCATTACCTTGCACGGTATGATGGGGGAAGATACGCAAGACTACTACTTGAGGATGACATCCACCAAATCAACGCAGATAAGATCGGTATCTCCAGACGACAAGTCAAGACGGTAACCTATGCTTTTCTGTACGGTGCAGGTGACGAAAAAATTGGACACAGTTACGACACACAACTATCTACCAATGCAGCTAAAAAGAAGGGCAAAGAAATCCGTTCAGCATATGTTGACGCGGTTGAGGGACTTGGGGAACTACTTGGAGCTATCAAAAAAGCTTCAGAAAAAGGGTTCATCAAGTCTATCGATGGTAGAAAAATTGCGGTTGATTCACCTCACAAAGCGTTAAATTACTGCCTCCAGTCAGGGGCAAGCACGATCGCGAAGCGGTGGATGGTCATTAACCAAGAAACAATGCGAGAAGCACAGATATGTGCATCGCAACTAGGATTTATTCATGACGAGTTACAATTCGAGTGTGCCACAGAGCACGTCAAAGATTTATCAACATCCCTGGTATATAGCGCTACAGCAGCTGGAGAATACTACAACATGCGGATCAGGCTCGACGCGGAAGCAACACACGGAAACAACTGGAGCGAAACCCACTAATGTACAGCAAAAAAAGTAAGACTGAGATTAAATCAGTCGCAAAGAAAACACGCCAAGGTCATGGACGTAACTCCGTACCTAAACGTGGTAAGAAAGCTTATCGAGGACAAGGCAAGTGAAGATGCTTGTAGACGCCGATTATGTGGTCTACAAAAGCTGTGCCGGAGCCGAGACAGAAATAGATTGGGGAGATGATGTAATTCTTGTTACAAGTAAATTTAGTGAAGCGTATGCTAACGTTAAGCGAGACCTACTTAAAATCATTAACAACTTTCTTTGGGATGTACCTGAACTAATTCTGTTTTTCAGCGACAGTGTAAACTTTCGTAAATCAATCCAGCCCTCATACAAAGGGCATCGCAATCGCAAGAAACCTTGTGGTTATAAACGTGTAATCAACCGACTCAAGACTGAGTATAAAGTTGTGATCATGCCTACGCTTGAGGCTGATGATGCTCTAGGTATTTACGCTACACAAAATCCAGGTAGTGTTATCTGCTCACCAGACAAGGACATGCGTCAAATACCTGGTAACCTCTTTAACATGTCAGAATTTATGAATGTGGAAGAGTCAGAGGGTAAGAAATGGCACCTTATACAAACATTAGCAGGTGACCAAACTGACGGCTACAGTGGCGTACCCGGTATTGGAGTCAAACGTGCGGTCACACTCTTTGAAGAAAAAGGTTACTCTTGGAAGACTGTCGTTGAAGCATTTGCTGACAAAGATCTTTCGGAAGATATCGCACTTGAAAATGCAAGACTTGCAAAGATCCTTACAGCCGATGATTATGACTTCGACAAGCAACAGCCCATTCTTTGGTCCCCCTCCGCCGATTATCGAGTTGACGCTTGAGCAGGATCTAAAAATAAGAAGGTTGAATGATCTTCTACCTGATGCAGAGAAGGATGACATTATTACTGTCTTCCTTGCATTACAAAAGCAAAACTTTGTCCTATCCAATACCGTCAGTAACTTAGTCAAGAAATGGCCGATTCACCCACCCACTACACACGAGGACTTATAGAAGTCTGGGATTTTATTCGAGACCAACAACTCAACTATCATTTAGGCAATGCTGTTAAATATATTTGCAGAGCCGGTTACAAGTCTTCTGAATCGAAAGAGAAAGATCTTAAAAAGGCTATCCACTACCTTGAAAATGAACTCAAACATACAACACTGCAAGTCGAACAGTCTGAGCGATCAAGCAATTCAATTCCGTTCAGCTTATGGGATCCAGAACAGTTCGGAGAACCGGACTATGCAACTGGCTTTGATCGATGAAGAATTTAAAGAATTTAATAGTGCGGTTCACAAAGAACCCTACGAAAATGAACTGAAAGAGCTTGCAGATCTTGTCTATGTTTGTTTTCAATATGCTGAGAATATGGAATGGGATTTAGAGGAGGCGCTAAATCGCGTCCACAAAAGCAACATGTCTAAGCTAGGCTTGGACGGTTTACCCATCCGACGTAGAGATGGTAAGGTCTTAAAAGGACCAAACTATCAGCCTCCTGTTTTGAACGATCTTATCAAACCATGACCACATCTTATATTTCTCGCACGGGACGTGTCCAATCTTGGTTGGATAATCCAACGTCCAGACTTCCGGTATCGTGCACGGTGTTCACTGTTGAAGACTCAATGGAGGGGCCAAATGGAATTGAATCAAGCTGGAGATTTGCCAGCCATGCTCTACGAAATGGAGCAGGCTGCGCGATTCACCTGTCGAAATTGCGACCCAAAGGAACTGAATCGGTTAAAGGAAATGACAAGCTCATTGCGAGTGGGCCAGTTTCCTTTGCAAAAATTTATTCAACCTTAAATGAAATCTTAAGGAGGGGCGGCACATACCGTAACGGTGCGATAGTGTGTCACCTTGATTTATCCCACCCTGATGCTCATGACTTTATTCGCACTCCTAGATCCGAACTACCGTGGGTCAAACGGTGTATCAACATCACAGATGAATGGTGGGAGAACTGTACTTTCAAGGATGAACTCCTCTTTGGTATCAAATCAGGTGACATCTGGCTCAACAAAGTAAAGTATGACAATGAAGGAAAACGCATCCGAGGTAACGTCTGCCTTGAGGTTTACCTGCCCTCACGAGGTACCTGTTTACTCCAACATGTATCTCTCGGTGCCTGTGAATTCGACGACATCCCTCGTGCTTTCCTTGAAGGTATGTCCCAGTTGTGCGAACTCCATGGTAAAACAGGTATTGGCGAAAGCGGAGAATATCTCCCAAGCGAAACTGACAGACAAGTGGGGCTCGGGATGCTCGGACTCGCTAACCTACTTCGTCGATACGGAGTAACGTATGACCAATTTGGTCGTGCATTAGAGCATTTTAACAAAGGAGAATCAGTACGATCTGCAGCTTATGAACTTGTCAGTCAAATTAACAATGGAATTGAGCAAGCAGCCAGCATTGCTCGCAGCCATAACATGGTTCGAGCCTTTGCTATCGCGCCAACCGCCAGTTGCAGTTATCGAAGCGTGGATCTGGATGGCTATACTTGCACACCAGAAATCGCTCCACCTATCTCACAGACAGTCGATCGCGACAGCGGTACTTTCGGAGTACAAACTTACAACTATGGTGACGTAGAGATCGCCTCTAAGGTGGGCTGGGAAGCCTACAAACGTGTTGCCGATGGCATCATGACTCTACTTAACAAGACTGGACTTCTACATGGTTACAGCTTCAACTCGTGGTCAGATATGATCACGTATGATGAAGGGTTTATCCAGGAGTGGCTTAAATCGCCCCAGACTTCTCTTTATTATAGTCTCCAAGTTATGGGTGACGTTCAAGACAAGTCAAGTGCGTATGCTGCTCTCGAAGAAGACGACGTAAATGATTATCTGAACAGCCTACTTGATGACACCCCTGAACCTCAATGTGATTGTGCAGAATGAACCCTTACGAAAAACTAATGGCGCGGAAGCGCAAATGGACACCAGTACAGACAGCTGCTGGTACATGCAAAGAAGGAGCGGAGGAAGCAATCCACCGTGCACTTGCTTTGCGGCACATGGAACTACCTGTGGGAGATTTTATAACTGATGCCCTGGCTAATGAAGTTCCAGACTTGGCACGGGGATTACTCCTATCCAATGTCAAAGACGAAGAGAACCACGACGTGGCTCTTGGTTACATCGCAAATGCTGACGGCGTGGACGAGAAAGCTGAGTCCGAAGCGTTACGGCTACGAGATGCTTGGATCGCGCATCCTGATCACACGATCACGAAAGCGATGGTTGCCGAGCGTTCAATATTCTTCGTTCTTCTACCATTCTTTCGCGCTAATGGTACAGCTGCAATGCGAACTGTAAGTGCAGATATTAGCCGAGACGAGCAGATCCATGTAGCGGCTAATAGTCTTGTCTGTCGTGAGATGGGGTTAGAGATTAGCCCTAGTCTTGATAAACTGCGGCTTGCTACAATTAATTGGGTAATGCAACCATTAGGTATTAATACTACCTATAAGAATTTGGATAAAAAATTTTGGCTGAAATCTAGTGATAACTTAATGTATCAGGGTAAAGCCCCTGAACTTTCCTTCACTAAATCAGGACGTATGCCTGCGTTTTTCGAGCACTCAAATGTTAACCTCCCCCAATATGCCTGACCTTAATCTTCTAGATGTTAGAGGCATGACAGCAAATGCCATGCTTGCTAAGCTAGAAGAATCTTTTCCACCTATTAACCCAACACCAGAAGATTCAATGCAGAAAATTATGTACCGATCTGGTCAACGTAGTGTCGTTGAGTGGGTCATCAAATATATGGAGGAAAACTAATGGCTGAAACTAAATATACTCCAGTTTATGACGGTTATAGGCCAGTAGCAGGTCTTCCTACTAGTGGTCATAATTACAATAAAGCCTATTCTGCACTTCGAGCTGCTACAAGTCAACGTAGAGATCTTTTCAGTGGCAGCAACAAAAGTGATTTTGCTAAACTAGGAATCAAAGAAGGTTATAGTTTTACTGGTGGCCCTGGTAAAGTTTTAGAAGATACCATTGCTTATGATTCTTATGGTAGCGGAGGGATTTTAAAAATCTACAAAGATGCTGCACCTGCACAGATGGTTGAGCCGGAGCCGACGCCGCCACCGGTTGAGGACTATCCACCTACGTTTATTCCGACAGAGTTGCCAGGCACCGTTAATGACGTGGCACCAAGTAGTCCAAGTAGTCCAAGCAGTCCAGTTAGTACAGGTCAACAAGCTGAAAACATGTTTGCTAGTCAAATAGCATCCATGCAGCAGATGTTCCAACAAAGTATACAGCAACAGCAGCAGCAATACATGCAGATGCAGGCAGAACAGAACAAGCGCATGACAGAGTTGCAACAACAGATGCAGCAAGCAATGGTTGCACAGCAACAACGCCCTCAAGTTGCTGGTGTTAAGATGGCTTCGGGTTCTGCTGGCACTCCTATGCAAATTGCCCGTCGTGGTGTATCTGGTGCATTTGGTCGTCGTGGTATCCGTATTAGTGGATTAAACATTAGGTAAATTTTATGACAGTTGGATTGTTCGCAGCAGGATTAGCAAGTTTAAGAGGTGCAATAGGTGCATCTACTCGCGGGATGAATATCCGTGGTGGTAATCAATATACACCAGGGAGTCCAGAATACAATGCCCAAGAAGCATTTGCCGCAATGACAGCTAAGGCAGAAAAGAATATCATTAGGGATCCTGTTAATAAAGGTGTTCTAGGGTATACAGAAGCGGCTGGTGTTACCCCATTACCAGGGCAAACTATAAACATTTACGACCCATCTGGTACTAATATTATTAGAACCCAAACAGGCCAGGCACTGCCCAAACCTGGGGGTGGACAAGGGTACGGCGGCATTGCTGGGGGCATCGCCAGGGGCCTAACTGGTCAATCTTATGGTAACATGCCTCAGCAGTTTGATTTTTCAGGGTTCCAAAATCAAATGGCTCAATCCCAGAGTCAAATGCAAGATCAAATGGCTCGAATGCAGAGTCAATACCAGAATCAAATGCAAAGGCTTCAATACCAGAATCAACCTTCACAGGTTGCTTCCGTTCAAACCCCATCATCTCAGCAGAGACGGATGGGAAGTATCGGATCCTCGTTTGGGCGAAGCGGTATGCAAATTAAATCAGTAAACGTTTAAAACAATGTCAGCTAAACAACGATATGACGATTTATCCAGTGATCGTTCCCAGTTCTTAAACGAAGCTGAACAGGCATCTAAACTGACACTCCCTTATCTGATTCGTGGTCATGAGGAACACACTTCCGGCATGAAGAACCTACTTACCCCCTACCAAAGCGTTGGTGCGAAAGGTGTAGTTACTCTGGCATCTAAGTTGATGCTAGCTCTACTGCCCGTTCAAACTAGCTTCTTTAAACTACAGCTTGACGAAAGTCAGTTGGGGCAAGAGATGGGTCCAGAGATTAAATCAGAACTTGATTTATCTTTTGCAAAAGTAGAACGAATCATCCTTGAATCTATTGCATCAACTGATGATCGTGTAGCTGTGCATCAAGCACTACTGCATCTTGTCGTCGGTGGTAATGCCTTAGTGTTCATGGGTCGTAAGGGTATCAAGGTTTATCCTTTGAATCGCTTTGTTGTCGATCGTGATGGCAACGGCAACGTGATTGAAATCGTCACTAAAGAACGTATTAACAAAAAACTAATTGAAGATAAACTCCCTGAAGATTATCTCCAAAACCAAACTGTCAGTGATACCTACGGGGATCATATTGATGAATGTGATGTATACACACATGTAAGACGAGAGAACAATCGTTTTGTATGGCATCAAGAAGCGTTTGATCATAAGCTAAAAGGTACAGAAGGTAAATCACCAGAGACTACTAACCCTTGGATCCCACTTAGGTTTAACACTGTTGACGGTGAGAACTATGGACGTGGTAGGGTAGGTCAGTTCATCGGTGACCTAAAGTCACTTGAAGCACTGACACAAGCCCTGGTTGAAGGGAGCGCAGCAGCTGCTAAGGTAGTGTTTGTGGTGAACCCCAGTTCTACCACTAAGCCTGCTACCCTTGCTAACGCTGGTAATGGTGCTATAATTCAAGGGCGACCTGATGACGTGGCTGTCATTCAGGTTGGTAAGACTGCTGACTTTGGAACTGCTTATCAAATGACTGCTGTTCTGGAACGTCGTCTCAGTGAAGCATTCCTTATCCTCAATGTGAGGCAGAGCGAACGCACAACTGCAGAAGAGGTTCGTATGACACAGATGGAGTTAGAGCAGCAGCTGGGTGGTTTGTTCTCCCTGTTAACTGTTGAGTTTCTTGTTCCTTACCTAAACCGTAAGCTGGACATAGCTCAAAAATCTGGTGACATCCCACGTCTTCCTAAGAACATTGTCAAACCAACCATTGTTGCAGGTATTAATGCACTTGGTCGTGGTCAAGATCGTGATGCTTTGACACAGTTTCTTACTGTTCTGGCCCAGACTCTTGGTCCTGAAACTATTGGACAGTTCATCAATACAGATGAAGTGATTAAAAGGTTTGCAGCATCTCAAGGTATTGATGTGCTTAACCTTGTTAAGAGTATGGAAGAATTGCAAAATGAGCAACAGCAAGCCATGGCGCAGCAACAAGCAATGATGGCACAACAACAAGAACCTCAAATGGCAGCTGTCAATCAAAAGGCAGCCCAAGCTGAGATGCAAGCCATGCAACAAGCACAACAACAAGAACAACCACCTAGTTAAATATGCCTGAAGTAATGTCAATGATTCCAGATGAATCACCAGCTGGAGAGCTAAATGCTGATGAGCAGGACTCTCTCCAAGTAGGTGAGCAAATGGAAGAACAGCAGGAACAGCGTCTTGCTGGTAAATATAAAAACGCTGAAGAGCTTGAAGCTGCTTACCTTGAACTTCAAAAGAAACTGGGTGATCAACCTGAAGAGCAAACATCAGAAGAACCTGAAGATGAGTCTTCTACTGAATCACTGTTAGATCAACTTTGGGAGCAGTCTAAAACAGAAAAGTATGATGATGAAACTCTGCAGCAAATTGCAAAAGCAGATCCAAATCAACTAGCTCAGATGTATTTAGAGTACCGTAACAAAGCGGAGTCTAATGAGCAACCTCAGATGACACAAGAATATGCCAACGGTCTAAAGAATGCTGTTGGTGGTGAAAATCAGTATAATGAGATGATTGGTTGGGCAGGTAAAAACTTGACTGAACAAGAGATCGCAGCATACGATGATATTATGGACAATGGTAATCCTTCTGCTGCTTATTGGGCAGTACAAGCTTTGTCTTATCGTTACCGTGATGCTAACGGTGTAGAAGGTGAGCTTGTTCAAGGTAAGCCACCTGGTGCTGGTGGTACTTACCGCAGTCAGGCAGAAGTTGTACAAGCCATGTCTGACCCACGCTACGACAACGACCCGGCTTATCGTCAGGACGTGATGCGTAGGCTCGAACGCTCTAATGTATCATTCTAATGACAACTATTAATGAAGACGGCGGTCGTACAAACATCTACGCAATTGAACCTCCTATTACACTTATTGACGTGCGCGAAACACACAACGAAAACGCTGAGAAACTGAACGGTCGTCTGGCTATGCTTGGCGTCATGGCAGCTCTTGGTGCCTATGCAATCACTGGTCAAATTATCCCCGGAGTCTGGTAATGCCACAAGGTAAAGGAACGTACGGTACAAAGAAAGGTCGTCCCCCTAAGAAAGGGGCTAAAAAATAATGGCTAAGAGTAAGCCATCAGTCAGCCTAAAAATTGGTAAACATAAATCACGTACCGGTGGCTTGACTGCAGCTGGTCGTGCTAAATACAATAAAGCAACCGGCTCTAATCTCAAAGCCCCTCAACCTGGTGGTGGTAAACGGAAGAAATCCTTCTGTGCACGTATGGGTGGAGTCAAAGGACCAATGAAAGATAGCAAGGGACGGCCTACTCGTAAGGCCCTTGCATTACGTAAATGGAAATGCTAACTATGGCTAAAAAGGGTCTCTACGCTAACATCCACGCAAAGCGGATGCGTATCAAACAAGGATCTGGAGAAACAATGCGGAAACCTGGTAGCCCTGGTGCTCCTACTACTGCTAACTTCAAACGATCTGCTAAAACTGCTAAAAAGAAAAAGTAAACAACACACACATGAAATCTCTTATTATTACTGGCCTCTTGATCTCTGCTGCTGGTGCAGCACAAGCTGGACCCTACGCCAACGTAGAACTCAATTCAGGATTCTCTGGATCGGACTACACAGGTTCTGCGATAGATGTACACGTAGGTTACGAAGGTGCCAACTGGTATGTGCAGGGTGGACCTGCGCTGCAGGCTCCCGATAGTGCTGATGGGGAGGTAGAACTCTCCGGTAAGGCCGGCGGTTCATATGGAATTAGCGATGCACTGTCTATCTACGGAGAGGTGTCTTTCCTGACTGGTGATACAACTGGCTACGGAACAAAGGCTGGCCTCAAGTATAATTTTTAATAGCTAAATAGAATAAGGGAGGTGCAATTCCTCCCATAGCTCTAGCCAGCCAAGGCTTAAAACTGGTCTTACTTAATTTTACTTACCCAACCATGAACTATTACTTAAATGACCGCTGTACTTTCTAGACCACAACAACTAAATAACTGGGAAACCTTTTGTAAATGGGTTACCTCTACTAACAACCGTCTGTATGTCGGTTGGTTTGGGATCCTAATGATTCCTACGCTGCTTGCAGCAACCATTTGTTTTATCATTGCCTTCGTTGGCGCACCACCTGTAGATATTGATGGCATTCGTGAACCAGTTGCAGGATCGCTCCTTTACGGAAATAACATTATATCGGGAGCAGTTGTCCCGTCTTCAAATGCAATCGGACTGCACTTCTATCCCATCTGGGAAGCAGCCAGTCTCGATGAATGGCTCTACAACGGAGGACCATTCCAGCTTGTTGTCTTCCATTTCCTTATCGGTATCTACTCTTACATGGGACGCGAATGGGAACTTAGCTACCGGCTAGGTATGCGTCCTTGGATCTTTGTTGCTTACTCAGCACCTGTAGCTGCGGCTAGTGCTGTCTTCTTGGTATATCCCTTTGGACAAGGTTCTTTTTCAGATGCGATGCCTCTTGGCATTTCCGGCACCTTCAACTACATGTTGG
>Ga0181417_1000651_pt1 | contig 11264 bp, 8 predicted proteins | sample 40SPOviralmetaG_FD_130142 | JGI IMG/M metagenome (GOLD analysis project Ga0181417, IMG submission 130142) | Marine viral communities from the oligotrophic San Pedro Time Series (SPOT) site, San Pedro Channel, CA, USA - 40 SPOT_SRF_2013-02-13 | ecosystem: Environmental > Aquatic > Marine > Strait...
AATGCAGTACAAGCGGCTACCCCAGAGCAATTGGCTGAGATTAAAAAGGCTGAACTAGACTTTCAGGTTCAGATGAAGAAGTTAGACGTAGATGTATTCGCACTTGAAGCGGAGGATGTACAACATGCTAGGTCAGCTTTTAAAGGTGATTGGACGCCTAAATTTATCGCGGTTGCTTGTGTTCTTTTCTTCGGAGGTTACATTGCTCTGGTTACGCTACAAGACCCCGCTGCGAATGATGACGGTATTGTTAATCTTGTCCTGGGGTATTTGGGCGGTATCGTCTCTTCTATTATCAGCTTCTACTACGGCGCATCACATAAGCATGACTAATGAATAGACTTGTACAAATGTTAAAAAGGCACGAGGGCGTTAGAGATAAGGTCTACATGTGCTCTGCGGGTTACGAAACGATTGGTGTTGGCAGAAACATATCAGATTCCGGTCTTGGCCTTGCTGATGATGAAATAGATTACTTATTAAGTAATGACATTAGACGGTGCAAAGAAGAGCTGATCGGGGAGTACGATTGGTTTAAAGATCTTGATAGTGTGCGTCAAGATGCCATGCTTGATATGTCCTTTAACATGGGTCAAACAAGGCTCAGAGGCTTTGTAAAGGCACTTGGGTACATGGATATTGGCGATTACGATAAGGCTGGGGACGAGTTCTATGATAGCCGTTGGGCTACTCAAGTGGGGGATCGTGCATTAGAAATCTGTCAGATGATTAAGTCTGGCGAATACCAGGTTAGATGATATGCCTTTACAAAAGTTTTTATTTAACCCAGGTATAAACAAACAAGGCACTAGCTATACCGCAGAAGGTGGCTGGTTTGATGGCAATCTTGTACGTTTTAGGAAAGGCTTTGCAGAAAAGATAGGCGGTTGGGAAAAGTATATATCTGTTTCTTATGAAGGAACTGGTAGAAAGCTTCATGCTTGGGTTGACCTAGACGGCACAAAGCTTCTTGGGTTAGGAACTCGATACAAGCTGTACATTCAGGAAGGCTCGTCATACAACGATGTAACGCCTATAAGACGTACCAGTGCAGCCGGTGCCGCTACTTTTGCCGCAACAAATGGATCTTCAACGCTAACTGTTACAGACTCTAGTAATGGTTCTAACGTAGGCGATTTTGTTACATACACTGATGCAGTTTCTTTGGGTGGGAACATTACCGCAGCGGTGTTAAATCAAGAGTATCAAATACAATCTGTACCAACGTCTAACACTTACACCATTATTGCAAAAGATACAGATGGTAATGCAGTTACGGCTAACTCTAGCGATACTGGCAACGGAGGTTCTTCAACCGTAGCCGCTTATCAAATAACAACCGGCCTTGATGTCTTTGTAGACGGAACAGGTTGGGGTGTTGGCGGCTGGGGAACTGGCACCTGGGGCTCAACAAGCTCTCTTACTGACGCTAATCAGCTTAGACTTTGGTCGATGGATAACTTCGGTGAAGACTTAATATCAAACCCTCGAGCCGGTAGCGTTTACTATTGGGACAAATCAGACGGTCTTGGCACCAGATCGGTAGCTTTAAGTTCTTTAACTGGGTCAAACTTAGCTCCAACCAAAGGGCTCCAAGTAATAGTATCTGACATTGACCGACATGCCATAGTGTTAGGTGCAGATCCTATTGAGAATGGCGTTAGGTCCGGCAAAATAGATCCATTACTTGTTGCCTTTTCCGATCAAGAAAACATATTTGATTGGGAGCCAACATCTACTAATACTGCTGGTTCTCTTCGGTGCTCTGCTGGATCTGAGATTATTGGTGCGGTAAGAGCCCGACAAGAAACTTTAATATGGACTGACGTTGCGCTGTATAGCCTTCAGTTTATAGGACCGCCTTTAACCTTTGGCCTGAACCTAGTTAACGAAGGTGTCAGCTTAATTGGTCCTAACGCTATTGTTAATTCACCATCCGGCATATTCTGGATGGATAGAAAAGGCTTCTACACTTACAACGGATCTGTCGCTCCTGTCCCATGCACAGTTCATTCTTATGTTTTTGATGACTTTGAAGAAGGTCAAGCATTCCAAGTGTTTGGCATACTTAATAAGCAGTTTGACGAGGTTGGTTGGTTCTATTGTAGTTCTGGTCAAACAGTCATTGATCGTTACGTCTTCTTTAACTACGTTGAAAATACATGGTCAATTGGTCAGCTTTCTAGAACAGCTTGGCTTGACGAAGGCATATTCTCTCAGCCCATTGCTGCCGGTAAGTATAGCGATACACCTTATTTGTACAGTCATGAGGTTGGATATAACAACGATGGCCAGCCAATGGACAATGTGTATGTGCAAAGCGCAGACTTTGACATAGGCGATGGAGAAGAATTTCAGTTTATAAAACGATTTATTCCTGACGTTAAGTTTCAGGGATCTGGTTCCGACCAGACAATAAACGTTCAAATTAAAACTAGAAACTATCCAGGAAATAGCTTTACCACAGATCAAACAACATCTTTTACAAGCACAACAAGCAAAATAGATATGCGTGCAAGAGCGCGACAAGCTGTTATTCGCTTCGAATCTGATGATGATGGCACAAGTGTGGAAAGAATAGATGTAGGTTTTAGGATTGGAGGCACACGGCTAGATATACAACCTAATGGAAGTAGATAATGGCCAAGATACTTAACACTGCGCTTCCAATGTCGGGACCTCAAGGGGTTACGCCTGATATATTTAACAAAACAGTTAGGCTTATAGAGCTAAACTTAAATGCTTTTGACCCTAGTTCAACACCACAATTTACCAATGACAGGCTGTCTCAGCTTCAGTTTAAGGCTGGAGACATCATCTGGAATCTAAGTATAGAGGCACTTCAAGTCTATACTGGTAATGAGTTTGTAAATATATCGACACCATCGACCGCTGGATTGCAGGGATCAACAGGTGTTGGATCGGTACAGGTTATAACCAATGGTTCTATAACCGTGGAGATTGATTAATGAATGGCATAAAGACAAAAAGAACAAAGCCTACAGTAAAATATGTCAAACCAAGAGGCTTCTCTAGCATGTTGCCTAACAAAAGACCAGTGACTAAGATAAGCTAATGGCAGCTACAGCAACTAAAAGAGACCCTGCAAAGTGGGCAGCAGCTAAGTCTAGAGCCAAGGCTAAGATGGGTGGTAAACACTCTGCTCGAGCTATGCAACTTGCTGTAAAATATTACAAAGGTTCCGGTGGTACTTACTCTGGGCCAAAGAAAAAGTCCAGTAATAAGCTGTCTCAGTGGAGCAAACAGGACTGGGGAACGAAGTCCGGTAAGCCGTCTACTCAAGGGCCTAAAGCTACGGGTGAGCGGTACTTGCCTAAGAAAGCAAGACAGGACAGCAAAAGATGGTGGGTTCTTTACTAAAAGAAACCATCGAGGTTGTGGATCTGTGATGCCAGATAGAAGAAAGAAGACAAGGTATTCTTGATGTTTAAACGTCATGTACAAAACTTTAGGGTAGGTGGTGCTGCTAAAAAGAACAGAGGCAGACCGATTAGGCGCACTACTTCTGGTAGTAAGCCTAACTATCGTAAGACTAAAGAAGGCGCTGGCATGACAGAGGCTGGGGTTAGGGCGCATAGACGCGCTAATCCTGGTAGTAAATTGCAGACCGCTGTTACTGAAAGCAAGCCTACAGGCAAGAGAGCGGCTAGAAGAAAGTCATACTGTGCTCGATCTGCTGGGCAGATGAAGCAGTTTCCAAAAGCGGCAAGGAATCCAAACTCTAGATTGCGTCAAGCTCGACGCCGATGGAAGTGTTAGATGAGTATTCGTAAGTTGCCTATAAAGATGATGGCTGGAGGAGGAGTATTCTCTGACAGAAAAAGCTCTAACTCTACTGGGATTGGAAATTGGAGCAATAGTTTTGGTGGCTTACCAGGCGGGACTTTCGGTGACATTGGCGGGGTTTTAGGTGTACCAACAGGATCTCAGTTTGCAAGCACGGGCCAAGGTGGTCCTAATATCGATATTGACTTTTCAAATATTGATTCTTCAGAATATCCAAAAATTGAAGACTTTGACGCGGATGGTGATGGCGAGATAAGTGATGAAGAACGTCTTGAGTTTTTAAGGTCATTAGCAATTTTTGCTCAACAAAACAAAAACAGAGAGAGCAATCAACCTCCTGTTAGCTCAACACCTCCTGTATCTACGGATCCAGATCCAAAGTCAGACTCAGAAGCAGAACCTAGACCTGAACAAGAACCAGACGAAGATCAGCAAAGTTTTCTTCAAAGACTAAGAGAATGGTACGAAAGAAACTTTGGTGGTAGAGATATTCAAATAGGTGGGTATCCTGGAGGATTAGGCGGCATAAAGATCCCACTACCAGGTGGTGGTAGGGATGGAGGCTTTCCTTTTCCTATACCGCTTCCTCCCATTTTTGGAGGTGGTGGGAGCGATGGCGGTGGGGGTCGGCAAGAGCCAGAGCCAACTCCGCCCGCGATACCTACACCTACACCTACACCTACTCCTACTCCTGCGCCTACACCGGACCCAGTTGATCCTACGCCTACGCCTACGCCAGAGCCGGAGCCGGAACCTACACCTACACCGGATCCGACTCCGGGGCCAGGGCCTGGTCCAGGGCCATCGCCAGATCCACGAGGTCCTGTGATTGACGATCGCAAAGAAACAGACCCAATATATATACCTCAATGGCCAAGTAGACCGCCAGCGCAACCAGATACCGGAGGCAATAACGTGAGCACCCCTACAAACCCTAGCTCGAAAGATCTTCAGCAATCAGCAAGAAGAGCAGCAATCAATATCTACGATGATCCTGCAAACTTTGATCGGTTTGCGCCAAGTCCTTTGCAAACCATGGATTCTAGGTATAGAAACATATCAAGCTTTTTGCCATCTGGTGAGATCACACCATATGCAATGAACTATCAGCGAACTCCAGGTGCTCAGTACGCAAACTACCCTGATGCACCGCCTATGCAAGGCGGACCTTTAACAACTTATTACAGACAGCCTGATACCGGCGGAGAACAGCCGCCAGTAGATGACGGCGGTCTTCCTCCAGACAGAACCGACCCAACTGATCCTGATCAAGAGGTTCAGTTTGAAAGTAATTACGAAGATATAGTTCCTAAGCCAGAAAGATCTGACTTTCCTCCATTCAGCGGTCGAGGCCAGATGGCTTCTCAAAAAAGATACGAAACTGCTTTAGAAGAATGGGAAAAGCAGAAAGAAGATTTTGAAAAGTCGATTGAGCAGATAAAAAGCGGTGGCCTTGGGTCTTTGGGTCTTGGCGGCATAGGAAGTTTAGGCGGGGCCTTTAATCAAGGCGGAATTGCAACCTTATCGGAAGGTGGATTCCCTAGAGTAAATGGTAAGATAGAAGGACCAGGCACAGAAACATCAGACGATATTCCTGCCATGCTAAGTGATGGAGAGTTTGTCGTTAACGCTAAAGCAGTGCGCGGTATTGGTGATATGATGGGAGCTGATAACAGCAAACAAGATCAGCGAAGAGAGGGCGCAAGAGCTATGTACGCATTGCAAAAGATGGGTGAAAAAGCCACGGGGATGTCGTAATGAGTGAAACAGTCTTAACTGATCAAGAACAACCATATGTTCTTCCAAGTGCTTCTCAACAATATTTTGATCCGGCAGTAGAGCTTACTTCAAGAAATCTTTTAGCAAGTTATTTCGGTACTCCTGATCAAGCTGGTTTAATTAGCCAGCAAATACCTGTGCCAATTCAGCAAATAGCGGGGTTATCTCCGCTTGAGATCCAAGCTCGCAACATGGCTCAAGGGTTAGGCGGATTTGGTGGACAGCTTGCCGAAGCAGAAGGATTGTATCGACAGGCTGCTCAAGGATTTGATCCCGCCAGTGCTGGTGTGTTTGGTGATCCGCAGGCTCGAGCTTTGTACATGCAAAGCCTTGGTCAGTATGACCCTAATATGGGACAGCAATTTCTAGATCAAGAAGGTCGCTCTTTGATGCGTGGCGCGGCTTATGATACCAATCGTGCCGATCAAGATATCAGAAGAGAAATAGCTCAAGCTCAAGGTGGCATTAAAGGCGCAGAGTCAATGATCAGGCAAGGCGCTGGAAGCTCTGCTGATGAGGCTGCAGACGCACAACGAATGGCACTTCAAGCTCGCGGACAAGTAGGTAGAGAGGCCGATATTGGCCAAGCCGCAATGACAAGGGCTGCGGCTAATATAGGTACAGGTGTTTCTCAAGCAAAGACGGAGTCTAGGTATCAAGAGAAAGAAGGTCTTTCTGAAGCCCAGAAATTAGCTCAACAACTTGGCTCAATTGGAGGACAGGCTGGGGCAGGTGCTCGACAAGGTGAGGCTGCAATTGCAAAAGCAGCTTCTGGAATCGGAGGTCAAGTAGGAACCGCGCAACAAAGAGCTTTAGAGGCAACTGCAAGAGCTAGGGCGCAGACAGGCCAAGCTGGCAGAGATCTAACAAGTGCAGGGGCAGCGGCTAGAAAGTATGCACAGCAAGGAATAGGAGCCTTAAAAGGAACTGGCTCCCAGTTTGATCCTTCTTCTATTAGCAAATTTATGGACCCGTTCACTCAACAAGTCATTGACGCTGAGCAAGAAGAGATTGCTAGACTTGGCAAGAAACAACGACAAGAAGCAAAAGCGAGTGCAATTCAGTCAGGTGCTTTTGGTGGATCCAGAGAGGGAGTTCAACAAGCAGAGATTGGAAGAAACATACTTGAGCAACAAGCGAGAACAGGTGCTCAGTTAAGGTCACAAGGTTATCAGCAAGCATCACAAGCAGCCCAGCAAGCGTTTGAGCAGGCACAGGGAAGACAGCAAAACCTTGGCCAGCTAACTTCCTCTATGGGTCAAGCAGGGGCCGGTACACAGCTTCAAGCTGCACAGGCTAAAGGAAACCTTGGCCTTAGCGCAGAACAAATGGCTCAGTCTGGCGCATTCCAAGGCGGTCAGCTTGGTATGACTGGACAGATGAATCAGGCTCAGCTTGCAGAGCGAGCAGCTAACCTTGGAATTAGTACTGATCAGTTACGCGCTCAACTAGCACAGCAAGGACAAGCGGCTACACAAGCAGGCCGACAGATGAGCCAAACTGGTGCTTTCCAGAGATCTCAGATAGGAACTCAAGGCCAACAGGCTCAAGCAAACATCGCTAATCAAGCTGCTCAAATGGGTATAAGCACTGAGCAACTTAGAGCGCAGTTGGGTCAACAATCATTTGACACTGCTCGACAACAAGGTCAGCTAGGCATGCAAGCCGGACAGAACATCGGCGCATTAGCTGGTCAAAGAGGACAGCTTGGACTAAGCGGTGCTCAAGCAAGGCTTGGTTCTGCTGGACAAAGAGCAGACATTGGCCAAGGTATGGCATCTCAGTATGGGCAAGCTCAGCAAATGGGCATGGGTAGCTACCAAGATCAGATGCGTAGGATGCAGGGTGCAGCAGGAGGATTGGGCGGACTTACTCAAGATCAATTCGGTACAGCACTTCAAGCCTATGGAGCGGGTACAGCTGCTCAACGTGCTGGTGCAGCCGGTATCGCAGGACTTGGTCAGCAAGGTTACAACATGCTTACAGGTCAGATCGGAACCATGGCTGGGCTTGGACAGACTGGTAGAGGCATACAGGATCGTGCTTATGGCGCTCAATATACCGCCGCTACTCAGATGGCAGACGAACCATACATGAGACTACAGCGTGGTCAGCAGATGCTAAGTGGATTGGCTGGGTACTTACCAACATATAAAAGCGGATACGGCACTGCGTCTAACCCAGTTGCAGGTTATCAAGATCCAGGAACCGTAGGCAAAGTTGCTGGTTACTTAGGGTTGGCAGGTCAAGGTATTGATCTTTACAGACAGTATCAAAATCGTAACCAAGGAACATGAATAAGCGCAATAAAAAAATAAGCAAGGTGATGAGAGAGTACAAAGCAGGTACTCTCAAGTCAGGTGGATCTGGAAAGAAAGTAACGAACCCGAAGCAGGCTATGGCCATTGCTTTGTCGGAGGCTAGGAACATGAACCAAGGCGGAATGCTAGACAACATATATCAGCGGCCTATGTTTCAGACGCCGCAGACAAGACAAGGTAGCGGTATTATGGCTGGTGTTGCGCCTGTCCGTCTTCAAGATGGTGGCGATCCTGGCTTTATGTCTAGGTTGGGGGATCTTATAGTTGGTGATGATGGCACCATGTCTGATTTCTTTACTATGGAAAAGACAGAGGAAGGATCTGGTCTCAATGCCAGAGATCTTACTGACTTTTTTGTTGTAGACCCTGATGATCCTACTGATGTTGCGATTGCAACAGCCACTGCTGGCCTTCTTGCTGGAGGCATTACAGCACCTGCTGCACTTGTCGCTAAGCTTGGTCAGATGGGATACAAGGGTAAGAAGGTAATAGACACCGTTAGAAAGGCTGTAGAGGCCGGACAGAGCGGTACACTAAGAGGTCTTGAGGCTACAAGGCAAACAGCAAGAATGCTTCCTGAAGCAGGAGAGTTGGCTATCGAAGAAGGATTGCCTCGAGTAGCAGGAGGTATAGCTGATCTTGTTTCAACTCCGGCTATGGCGTCAGGGTTAGATGAAGAAGTAGAAGAAGAGTCTTCCTTTACCGATTATCTTCCTAGCATGAACACAATGCTTGGTGCCGGAGCCGCTGGTATTGCAGGGCTTGTAGGATTGAAGAGCCCTAAAGCAAGAGAGGCTCTTGGGAAAGCTGCGGGAGCTGTTGCTAGGAATCCTGTCAAGTCTACGGCTGGTGGTGTTGGTGCTCTTACAGTTGCCGGTGTAGCAAGGCCTTTATTTAGTAGCGATGATCCTGAACCGGAAATTCCAGCAACACCTGCTTCTGATCCTGTTCTTCCTCAATCAAACCCTCAAGCCAGTGCAAACGCTGAAGTTAAAGATGAAGTTGATACAGGCGTAGAGACTGAAGAAGAGCAAGGATTATTTGCAAATATAATGGAAAGACTGGGAGATCCTAGAGTTCAAGCTGGATTAGCGAATGCTGCTAGACCTACAGAAGGATGGACTAAGAGAAACTTCTTCTCTGACTTTAATGAAGGCGCAAGGAACTATGATCTTGAGCAGGCTAGAATAGATAGCCTTACAGGTGGTGATGAAACAGACTTCATAACTAACTTTGAATTTTTACAAGAGAAGTTTCCAGAACAGAGCAATGAAGATCTGACCAAGATGGCGCTATCACTAAGCAAAAGATCAAGCAATAACACGCTTTTAAATACTTTGTTTAGGTCAATAAAAGAAAGCGAAGACGAGTTGACTACAGAAGAAGCTTTAGCAAAAGCACAAGCAATGTTATCTGGAGGAGGATACACCCCTTCAGCTAGTGTAGACGGGATTACTCTCTCAGCCGAAGAAGCGGAAGCTATTGGGCCATGATTCCAGTCACGCTCCCAGACGGTCGAGTGGTAAATATAAATACCAACGATCCAGAAAAGGCAAAGATTGGTGCGGCAAAGTACTACAACAGAACTCGTAAAGTAGCCGCAACCGAACTTGAAGAGTCTGAAGTATCTTATGTTGGGGATGCTTTTAGGGGCATAGGTGCTGGTGCCGTTAGTGCAGCAGAAGGATTAGCCACTCTCCCATGGGAAGCCTACGATGCCGTTGTTGACCCAGAAGAAAGTCAAGCCGCAAAGGTAAGACAGTTTTACGAAAAAATAAAACCTACCACTTACACTGGAGCAGGCGAAGCTGCAAAGTTTATTACTCAGTTTGCTTTGCCAGGAACAGTAGCCGCTAAAATAGCCAAAGCAAGAAAGCTTGGAAATGCTGAGCAAGTCGCTGCGTTTGCAGGCACTGATTTTGCAGTTGCTACGCAAGATGTGGAAACTCTTGGTGATTTCTTTGACATGGGTCCTACGAGCAGAACCAAGACAGAAGACCTAGAAGGATCTGAAAGAGCTGCGGCAGAACTTGGCAACCGATTAAAGGTAGCGGGAGAGAGCGCTGCCATGCTTCTTGGTTTGCCTGTTGCATTTAAGGCAGCGGCAAAAGGAGTTGGCGCTGGTGCAAGGGCCGCTGGAGGTGTTGGTGTAGGAAAGGATCTTTCAAGAAAAGCATTGAAGTTGTTTGGTACAGATGAATCATCTCCGATTGGTTCAGCCATGACTAAAGTTGGTCAAGATGAAGCTGGAACAATTAAAAAACTTGCAACAAAGTATTTTACATTTCAAGGCGATATGCCCGATCGAATGTCTGCTCAAATAAAAGCTCAAAAGATTCACGATATGAGCGCCATTGACAACGAGCTAAAAAGAAACATGGATGGTATTCAGACTTCTCTTAAAAAGCTTAGTAATAAGGGCGTTTTAAATGGCGTTGATGATAGGACTGCATTGAACGCAATGAACGATTATATGTTTAATCCAGATCAAACAATGAGATTGCGAGGAGAAAAGGTTCTTAAAGATCTAGACGATAAGCTATTAAAGTCTACTAACGAAAGAAAGTTTTTAAAACCAGAGCTTAGTATATTTGAGTCAGCTAAAAGAGCTAGAGAGCAAATAGACGGACTATCTAGAAGGCTTTCTTCAGATGGCGTTCTTGATCAAGCAACTCAACAGGGTTTAATCGAAACTGTTAATGGTAATTTAAATTTTTATGCAACAAGAATGTTTCGTGCTTTAAGAGATCCGTCTTATAGAGAAACTATAACACCACAGCAAACCGATAACGCTATGAAGGAGCTAGTTGAGCTTAGCAGGCAATCTGACACCCCGCTAACTGATCGAGATGCGTATAACATATTAAACGAAATGGTTCAGAAAAAAGACTTTTCCTCTGGCGGTATGAAACCAAACATGCAGTTTGAAGAAGATACTTTAAGAGCTATGGGAAACGGGATATTAAAAGGAAGAAAGCTTGACAATCTTCCTGCTCTAAGAGATTTCTTGGGTGAATATACAGGTAGCGCAGACATACTTGGAAGAGTTCCAAACAAAGATGGAACTTACAAATTAAGAACTCAGTCAATTGGTGAGCAACAAGAAGGGTTGTTGACCAAGGTTAAAGAAACAACCGAAGGCATTGCAAAAATGATTACTAAGCATGCAATGTTTAAAGACATTGATGCTTACAACAAAAGGTTAGGAGAGGTAAATCCAAACGCTAGGTATATCGTTGATGAAATACCAATGGACAAACCACCTGGTTCTTATGTCTCTCTTGGAGAAGTGGATCGATCAGGAAAAATTACTGACGCTTCTAGATCTAAGTACGGTCCATTAGCCGGAAAGTATAC
>Ga0181417_1000654_pt1 | contig 11219 bp, 1 predicted proteins | sample 40SPOviralmetaG_FD_130142 | JGI IMG/M metagenome (GOLD analysis project Ga0181417, IMG submission 130142) | Marine viral communities from the oligotrophic San Pedro Time Series (SPOT) site, San Pedro Channel, CA, USA - 40 SPOT_SRF_2013-02-13 | ecosystem: Environmental > Aquatic > Marine > Strait...
TAGAAAAGTAGTAGAAATGAGTTAGAAAAAGTTTATAGTAAAGTTTGTATATATATTTTAATAATACCAATCTTATTAAGAAAAATTCAAATTAATTAGTGAACAAATGTATCTACAATATTATCTCAGTCACTCTTCGGCCATAAGTCGTATAATGCTGTACCAAGAGCAATACCCGTTACAATAGCCGTGCCCCCAACCTCCCAAACCGCACCTAACTCTTGACCACCTGGTATCTCCTCTAGGGTTTCACCACCCTCAGTGACCCACTCTTCGTTCTCTTGCCACTCCCCAAAGTCATCCCCGAGCTCCTCTTCCACATCCACATCTTCTTCACCATCCGCCCCATCATCTCCCTTATCATCTTTCGGTCGTTGGTAGCCACATTGTGTGAGCTTCTCCATGGCATCCTGAAGCTGTACCTGAATATTTCCCTGCTTCGCCAAACTTTCATTCATAAGCCCTTTGAATTCATTCGCGAGGACATTAACAGTTGTTATGGTTCTCGTTAAATTTGTTATCGCCAATTGTATATTCGCAGACGTTCTTTGCAACGCCCTCCTGCGTTTCCATTGCACTCCTTTAGAATATAATAGAATGGAAAGGAGGGTAGCAGCGCCGGGAACAGCGATCTCCTCCGTCGTGCTGATTATCTGTTGAGAAATTAACTTCTCATTGATCACACCTAAATTATTGCTAATACATAAAGTTTCGTTTTCACAAGATCTTAAATACTGTTCATATAATCCACGCCAATTTGATGGTATATCTATTTTAGTATTAAGTGTCTTCCATGGTCCAGTAGCGAGCGTTCCTTCTGGATAATATGGTGGAATAGGGTTGCCTGAGGCCGAAGAGGAGCCAGTTATAGGAGCGCCATATGCATTCATATCATAACCAGGTCCTTCACAGTTATTAAAACCCTGTTGATTGCTGCATCGCACGGGTAGACCTTCCACTTTGTCAGCAATATAACCAAGTGGATGTTTATCAGTCGGTTGTGGAGAAGGAATCCATGTTATTAATACATCGGGGGTAGAATCTCCTCCCTTATCTATCCAATTGACTGTGGGTCCTCTATAACCCTGGTTAATAAAATTTTGTTGCACATTCCCCACTGCGCTTGGATCAACAGTTTTCATTTCTTCTAAACGTGGGATAGGCAAGACATCCTTGACCTCCTGCCATATTGTATTTGGACTACCAATACTATTTGGATCTGTTGGGATATTGGAATCTGCTTTTGCTGCCTCATCCCAATCCTTTACAGATGAAAATAACATATTCCTATAACCATTTGGACAACCTTCCTTTATATTCCCCGTCTCGCGAAGTTTGTCATTCGCACTAAGATAACTTAATGGAATATCACATCCAATTTTGGCAGCATTATGTACTATATCATTTACCCATTTCCTACATGTATACCAATCAAGTGCTATAGTCTTTATTCTTTGTCTTTCTGCCAATATAGATATATCCAAAACTTTGCCACGATAATTATCAGCCGCGTCTGAAGAATTTGTAGACTCTGGTACAGTATGGTCAAAACGAGTTATATATGATTCATATTTGCGTCTAAGATATTTATAAATCTCCAGCTCTGATGGTGCGAGCCGGGTGTCTGGCAGGGCGCGATCATCGGAATCAACCTTATAAAATGGAACCCACCCATCATTTTTATGTTTTTTCGGTATTGGTTTATGATCATTAATTGAACGTCCAGCGCCCACAGCCTGCGTATCTTTACCTTTAAAATTACCTCTTACTCGGTGCCCCCAGCCTGCCGTCGAACCAGGAGTGGCGAATAACGTGACATCCGGTGACGGTCCAACGTAGCCTCCAGTGTCGAGGCGATCCTGTGAACCTGCTGTTCCATGAGCAAAAGTATTATTCATGTCATAATGATCGGATAGCTGGGGGTGGGTGCCACCGCTCAGCAGCGTGCACCCAGATACCATCGAATTGAACTTTTCAGTTATAGAACAGCTAGCGGCAGCAGCAGGCGACACGCACTGTGTATTTGCCGCACAGGCATTTCCGCCAGTCGGATAAAAAACTCCCTGACCCGGATGTTGTTCTTTTAGTTCATTAATAATATTTTGTTCAAATAAGTTCATCCACTGGTTAGGACGACCATCATTGACCGGATCTCCAATATCAAAATCATTAAAATCAGTGTATGCCCAACCCCTCGTACCTGCAAAGTCGCTATTGTCAGCTGTGGGTGAGCCTGGGGTGATACTTGTTGGTAAAGTTGTGTTCGTTTCGCGTGTGGATATTTTGTTATTTCTTGATAATAATTGGTAATTATTATTAGGGTATATTTGTGTGCCATTAGGACTTCTTATTGGGTTATTACCCACACCTGTCCATTGTACGCTATCAACTTTATATTTCCATGTGTTATACGGCTGGCGTGCGAGAACTCCCGGCCCAAGCATCTTACCCCCTTGAGTCCATATTTGAGAGTATCTATCCGAATAGAGAGGAGAGCTGGCGGTGCCCGATGGCCATACTTGATGGTCGACCGCGCCTGCGCTGCCGATGGGCATGGGGTCCATAGGTTGTCTCTCCGAATTGTAACCATTTATAAGATCATCCAAATCATATGTAGAATCAAGTATACGATATTCACCACATCCATTCGGACCTCCTTCTGTTATAGTTTGTCCAGTATTATATTTTGTTTCTTCAATATATACCGCTTGAATTACATATTCAGGCCCGCCCTGTGCCGGAGTATTATTTTCTGTTCCGGCGACCACTGCATATCTAACTGGACGAACAGATGCCCTTATTTTATCAAAATCAATATCTTGGTAATACATCTGATCTTCTGGTTGTATTGTTTTAGATTGTGCCGGGTACGTACCGTCTGAGTTTCCCATATTAGAGATGTTATCCGCCCTCATGTTTTCCAAAGTGCTTGCCCTATAATAAAAGTCATAAGATTGTTGCAATGTTTTCGGGGGCATATTATCATAACGAAGGCGAGAGGAGGTAGGTTCAAGGTTATATTTTACCATTTGTTCTATATTTCTAGTTCTATCTGTAACATCATATTGTTCTGGAACTTCAATTGGTGGTATTATACAATCGCGTTTAACTATATCTTGCATATTCATAATATTTTCAGCTGGATTTAATCCAATACTAAAGGAGCTGGAATTCGCCTTGTTATCCGAACCAATAGGCCCATAACCACGTACATTGCTCTTCATCGCTTGTTGGGAAAGATCACCGAATGATTTAATAAAATTACCAGGTGTAATATAGTTATTATTCCATACAGTTTGATTTAATAATTTAGATCTAATTATACTACCTTGAGTACTATCTGGCATTCCATATCCATATCCAGCACCAATACCTTGTCCAACGGGATCCCATAGATTTTTATTAACATCTGCTAGTTTCTCGACACCACAAACAGCCAGCAGCTCATCCCCAACCACACCATTTTGGTCATCAATGCAGTCATCCACCTTTTTTAACATCACATTTTTTAATTTAGTTTTGATATCATTAAAATTATTTAAATTAGTTAAAGTAGTATTATTAATAGGATCTGATACACACATGCCTATTCTATCACCTGTTTTATTTACGTAATCCATAACCCCCCCTTTTGAATTGTTAATATCTGCAGTAATTCTTTTCAGTTCAAGAGTAGTACCTGCTACAGCGATCCCTTTATCATAATTAGTAAGAAGATTTCGCCCGGTCAATGGTTGCCAATCTATACCATAATCTATACATAAGTTAAGTAAACGTCCACTATTCATAAATGATAAAGATTCTCTGAATTTTTTTATGAGATCTATGCGAGAAAGACTACCTGGCTTTGTCATATTCATATGTACTTTACCATGACCTGTTTTATTAATATCTTCCACATCTCGATCATGAATTTTTTCATACATATAATAAAGATCTGTAAATAAAAACTGACGCTTGCGTTTATTACGTTGTTCTCTATTCTCATACAAACCAGACTGTCCCCAAATATCAACACCAACTAAGGGATCACCTTGTGCTCTTAATCCACCACCATCGAGTTCTCCGGGTGGTGTCGCCATACCTAGCGTACCAGACAATGTAGGATTACCTTCTTTATCAGGAGTAGGCCATTTCCATCCACCTGATTTGTTGCTATTGCTAACCCATGGACCACTCTCAGAGCAGCTCTCTCCCCTTTGCTTGGCTAGCTCCAAGGTCGTGTATAGTGTTTCGATTGAGTTGTTTACCCCGTTTGTGCCCGACGGGTAGACGACAGACGCAGGGGTTGGTTGATTCTGTTTATTTGTGATGGTGATCGGGCTCCTAATGTCAAATTTGCCTCTATTTACGGTAATTAACAACGACCCGGAGCCTCTGATTTCTGCATCCTTGAGTACAGTTCCCTCGGCATTAGTAACAGATTGTGTTACTGTATCTCCAACCTTGACAGTTCCATTGCCTCTGTCAAGCAATATCTCAAGATTTCCCACTGCCACACCTGTACCTTCTCCCATCCATCTTGTCGGCTTCGAGATAGATGGTTCACCTTGTATCTTCCTGTGTCGTCCACCTATTTTATATACATTATTTTTCATTCGAGAATTGTCTGGCATGTCTCTACCTCCGTACAACTCTCTATAAAGTTTATTATTAGTATCTAAGGAGTGTTGTGATACATTTTTAGAAATATTATTCGGAGTGCCTTTTACTTTAAGGATAGTGGGAGTGTTACTGTTCGTGACGGTTGTTATTTCGATCTGAGCAGTATGGTTAAATGGATGAGCTGGGTCCTCGCGAATCAGAATAATCTTGTCTCGATGAAACGCATCCTTGACGACAGTTCCTTGGCCAAAAGTGCCGGCCCCTTGATCTTGTAATACTTTATCGCCGGCCTTGACGTTTCCAGTTTCTCCGCTCACTTGTCCCACCATTGTGTCGGGCTCAAGTCCATTACCCGAGATGGTCATCTCTATCAGGTTGTCATCTGCTTCCTGCCATTGAAAAATCCAATTTTTATGCCACACAGCCCCTCTCCCACCATGTTGCTTGCGAGGACAAAGATTATAGTTGTAATCTTTACCCACTGATTTTAGGTATGTATACCAACTACGATGTAATTTTGTATCCCATATTGGCGTCGCTCCTTGCGGAGGACTGTCAGGGTCATTGTGATAATCTGTCATAATATCAGATGTAGTCCTGTAGATCCTTCCGTATAGCTCAGGTAAGTTTTCTTCACTATCAAATTTTAGACCCGAATATCTTGCCCTTATATCATCATGAACTTTATATGAATCTATAAACTTATTATTAAAAGATACTAATTTTCCGTAGTTAGTGATTTTCATGTTTATATCTACACTCCCATTGTTGGTAGTGGTGGTCTGGTTTGTGATAGCAATAGGAGCTATAATAGGGCGCGCTTGGCCATCTTTATTGTCTACAGTCAGCGCTTGCTGGACCGAGAACCATGGACCAGAAGGACCTTGTTGTAGTTCCCCCCTCATCACCCAATTATATGGATCAAATCCTTTCCCAGTCGCATGCTGTGGACCCAGACTATAGTCAAGTCCCATCGGGCGAATCACTTTGGTTCCATTCTCCTGATTCACGAACGCCATCTTGCCTGTGGACGAAATGTTCACTTCCGACCAAGTAGGGGTGTTCATTCGCCAGATGAGTCGATCATATATTTGATCTAACCTACTCTTGTTCTCCCGTGCTGGTGTGGTGCTTTCTCCAGAGGAAAGAGGAGGACACGCTGGTATGCAATCCGAGGCGAGTCTAATCATTTCCTCATTGACAATAACCGGGCCGGCCAGCCCGCGAGCCACCGACGAGTTGATTAGACCCCTATCAGTTATTAAAATGGCATTATTTTCTATATTAGTATTATATTGAGTCTGATCTTTTCCTCTCTCAAGTTCCCACCACTGTTGAAACCATGTATTTATATAATGAGAAGCAGTATTGGGGCCAGCAGTTTTTAAATTATCATATTCAGTTAAACATTCTTCAGCTTGTTGAATTATTAAATCTATTATATGTGTGCGATTTTCTACATCACAATTACTTATACATTTATATGAAAATTTATCTTCAGTAAAATCCTTTATTTGATCATCTTTCCAATCCCAAACGCCATTCTTAAATTCCAAAGCATTCTGATTGTTATCCTTGGTAGCAGTTACAGCATTATCAAACCATTTAGCGGCTGTAGATGTATAGAATTGTTGTTTTAAAAAATAATCGTGCCAATCTATAGGGTCTTTATCATAATATTTAATATCAGTTGTGTCCTGGTTGTCCTGGTTGGAAGCATCAGCTTTAAAATGAAGAGAATTATCTAACCTATTTTTAGTTGAATCCGACTCTTTTAATCTCATAGTATTTGGGGTAGTTAGTTTATCCCCTTGAGGATTTTCATTATCTTTATAATATTTACCCAATGCTCTATGATATTCTTGTTTTTCGCGACTAGAGTCGTCCTCAAGGGCGGTCTGTGAGTTAGTAAGCCATGTCATTGCTTCATTGATATGGTCTATATTTATATTACCAATTGCTCCCCCATATTCAAGATTATGGTCACTATAATATTCGCGAGGTATTAATCTTTTTTTAGATATTAGTTTATCTTGGTTCTGTTTAAAGCGCTCCTCCACCGGCGTGAGCGGGAGTTTGGGAGGGTTGTCGGTAGGGCTGCGCTGCAGCTGGTCTGAGTTTCTCACCATTACTAGCCCAGTATTTGGTGGATCCAATGGCACATTTATATTCGCAGTCGTGGTCGTAGAATTATCAACAGCACGATATAAGCCTGGGTATTGTGGAGTTCCCCAGAATATGTTCCACGCTTCTCTATTTGTTGGGTTGGTCTGGGAGGTCAGATTATCCGCACCGTGCTCTACGAGATTGTATACGTACCCATTAGATGGACCTTGGATACTAGTTATTCCAAGATCAAATGTAAAGTTATACATATCCCGTAATATTTGTCCCACCCCCCTTTTGGGATTACTGTTTTGGTCAGGCGGGAACCGTTTGCTATCGCTGTCAAATTCTATGTCTATAGTTGCCCAGGGTTTTCGAAAATTATCGTCAGTGTCAATGTTGAGGTCAAGTCTACCACGAGAATTCCCAACACAAAAATAATTTTTTAATTCTTCAAATTTATTCTTGTACCACCAACCTTGTTTTTCATCTCTATTCCAATAATCAATAAATTCAATTGGAAGATTACCAAGTCCACAATTATATAGTGATACCTGAGTCCTACTTGGCCGCTCATCGCGTTTAAGTGTTCCATTATATTTTACATTACTGTCATCTGTAAATCCACCTTTACCATTAACACCTTCATAACTATCAATTCTTAAACCCAATCCCCCGCCTAAACGACGCCTTTTTCTATTATAAACTAATTTTTTTCGGTCATTACGATTATCATTAACAATACGTAACCATCGATTAATCATATCGTTAACATAATTCTTATAATTTTTAATAAGAAGGTCGGTATTTTCAGTCACAGGAATAAAATTGAGTTGGGTTTTAACGAAAATGCCAATTTCGCTCTCGCGGATTTCTAAGCCTAGTTTTTTCTTGAATTGGTATATTTCGATTGCGTTATTATTCCATGTCGTGCATGTGCGGTTACACCCACCCGTCGCGATAACGTTGTCATCGCCACTATCACAGCCACTCACATCGCAGGCCGTGTAGGGGGTTGCGGGTGTGGTGTCCCATCCTTTCGATGGTCTCTGTTCATATGGCCACTGTAATACGCGAACCCCCTCATTCGCCCGCCATTCGTCATACTCGGGTCTGGGTCCTAGCATCTGATTAGTAGTCCTATTAGACCAATCGTTTGCCCATCTACGTGCAGCAACAGCCCAGCCTTCTTTCGGTTTCCACACAGTTGTTTCCCAATGGTTGTAATCCATATGGGTCCACGAGGGTGCGTTAGGTCGAGAGCCGGTCGGGGTAATAATGATTATGCCACTTGGATTGGCATCATTGGGGAAAATGCCTGTATAATCCTCAGCGGGATCAGGATTCCGGCCACTCACGGTAATGGAAAACATTGTGTCACCTTGCTCTGCTATCTTGTTAACATAGCCTGTGGCAATAATTTTTGCGTTGGTAAGGGCAGACTCCTTTAGGTTGACAGTATCCCCAGGCAAGACCATGTAAGTCAGTCCCATGGGCTGAAAGATTTGAATGCCAATGTCTTGTTGCCCATTTTTCGCTAATTCAATTTGAGTGATGTCATCCGGGCCACCAGCCAACCTTGATTTATTTATATTAAGGGTGTTAACTACCATTAAATCTCTCGCTGTTTCGATTTTTATCTGGGGCAAGCTCTGAGTCGAGCCCGGTAGAGGAGCAATCACATATGCTCTCTCCCAATAATTCCAATCATTATCTATTATTCCTAAATAGTTAACCACTTGCGTAACGGGCGCTTGTGATGTGATCTGATCCGATCTGCTCCTCGGCTGTCCAGTCGGGATGATACGGATTATGCCATTTGCAAGCAATGGCGGGAAAAGCTGGCTTCCTGCCTCCCTGGTAATAGAAAGAATTGTATCACCCTTATCTGCTGCCAGGTTAACATAGCCTGTGGCAATAATATTAGAATTATAGGTCAGATTGACAGTATCCCCAGGCACGACATCATGTATCAATCCGAGGTTGCCAGCGAACAGCTCGATATTAATGCTGATGTCCAGCGCCCCGCGCCCATCCCCGCGCCCATCCCCACCATACTTCCCTACCCATTTATCGTATTTAATTTCACCATTGGGCTCTAAATCAGCATTCTCATTATCATATGACCAACCATCAAGCACACTTTCCCCCCCTCCCCACTTCGTTAAATAATCAAAAGGCATCAATTGGTAATCTTTAGCAGTTTCCTGTGGTGCTGGTTGTGTCATTAAATGTAATATATCATTTAAACTGTATTCTTTATTTATAAATAAATCATTACTTTTATCGAGATTATTATATATAAAACCTAATAATCCATGTTTATTACCATTTTTATCACATAACCTAGATGTAAGTGTTCTAAGTCTATCTGAACTGAGTCCCTTAAATTCACTAGTATCGTCTGTGGTGAGTTCCGGTTGCAGTATATAATCTTGATCATTCTTGATAACAGTGCGTGCTTGTTTGACTGGGACATTGTTAATATACGTAGAGTCCTTGCATTGGAGCGGCGCTTCAATTCCACAGCAATTACCATTCCACTCATTCGCCCCTACGGCGCCAGATGTGGGTCTATACCCTTCTCCCCATAAAATAAAACCCAAAAATGCCCTTTGTTTGCCATAAAATTCTGCTAAATCATCCCAATCGGCAAGATTCTGCTCGTCCTGTGAAACTTGGGCTGCTGAGTTGTACCTCGCTACTTTTGACAATACGGCTGCTGCTCCTGTTCCTCCTCCTAATGTTGCGAACAGAAAGCCGGCGCACTTTTTCCAGTTCGTAAACTCGTTATCAATTGCCTCCTGCCACCGCATCCACCCTCCATGAAGCTTATTGCTGGCATCAAACCACTCTTGTCGCGCATCAGTGTAAGACTTAGTCACTTGGCTGCCTGCAGCGCGTGTCGTCCGAATCTTCGTATAGAACTCTCTCCAGCTGGCATTTTCCTCCGGAAGCCCCGCCGCCCATGTGGCTATCGCAGTACTGATCTCATCGACGAGGGCCTCGACTTCTGCGGTGCAGGTGCTTTCGGGCGTGTCGGCTATCGCTCTTTGAAGTTTTTCGATCGTCGATTCAAAACGAAGTTGTAGTTTTTTTGTTCTCTCCGCCCTATTCGATTTAGATATTTTTTCGTATAAATCAATAAGTCGTTTGGACTGCTTCTCTCTATTCCTGTACTTCGTGAGGACTTGCTGCTCTATTACAGTATATCCTTGAGGCAAATGGCACACACATCCCGGCTTTATCGTTCGCAGCTCATCCAGTGACGTCCAAACTTCATCATCATCCAACTTGACACTATCCAGTTGCAACAGCAAATCATCCTGCGTCGCCGCATCTGTCTCATCTGCCCCTGAGACCTCATTGGTCTCCGAGACGAGCCCGACGGTCTCTCTGGTCAGGGCGTCGTCGTCCACGATTGCGCGATCCACCGCCGCAATTTCCTCCTCGACGCCGAGCTCCGCATACCCTGAGGGCCCGGGCATATACATTTTTATAGTATCATTTCCAATTTTTAAATCAACACCATAACCACCTTTTTGAAATAACTCTGCTGTTGATTTACTAATTAAAGTAAAATAATGTTTTAAATATACTGTTTTTGCTTCAGGGAGTTTTTCTCCATTTATATTATAGTATGTTTTAACTTTATAAGAAGGTATATAATTTTCTTTATATAAACAATTCACAGCTTCTCGGAGATCTATCGGTAGACTATCCCAAATATTTTTTATTTTATCATCATTTATACATTCAGATGGATTAATAATATTCATAAAACCAAAATTATCGTTTATTTTTACAGTATTTGTAAAAAAAAGTCTTTTAGGATTGTTCACCTTAATATCTATATCTTTTAAACCATCTCTAATATTTTCTTCTAAAGCAGCTAAACATAAAAAATGATTTTCACCATACTTAAATGATTCATTTGAATTGTTTAATGAATTATTTCGAAAATGTTCATCTAATAATTTATATACCTGTATTACCATTTGATCACAGCGTACTCCATCTACCCACAGTGGTTCATTATTATATGATAGATTATTCCACTTTAATTTATTATTTTTCTTGGCATTTGAAAATAAATTAGACAATAAATTAGTATTACATGAATCATTACATGATAGTTGTGTATTACATGAATCATTTGTATTATTGTAGTAATGTTTATTACAATTTCTACGACTACAATGATTATTAATATTTCTACTCATCTTATTTTTATATTATATAAAATATTTTAATTTTAAAAATAAAATATTTTAATTTTAAAATTAAAATATTTTATATAATATAAAAATAGGATGATTAATAATAATTTAGAACAAATAAATATAGCTAAAAATAATAATAAAAGTTTAAATATTCTTAATTGGAATCGATTATGTAGTAATAATAAACCAATGTGGATTAATTCAACTAGAATGGATATATTTTTTATAGCATTATTTGGAGTAATAATAAAAGAATTAGAATGTAAAGGTAAAATATATGATGAA
>Ga0181417_1000661_pt1 | contig 11135 bp, 10 predicted proteins | sample 40SPOviralmetaG_FD_130142 | JGI IMG/M metagenome (GOLD analysis project Ga0181417, IMG submission 130142) | Marine viral communities from the oligotrophic San Pedro Time Series (SPOT) site, San Pedro Channel, CA, USA - 40 SPOT_SRF_2013-02-13 | ecosystem: Environmental > Aquatic > Marine > Strait...
AAATGGATGTCCTTGGGATGAAGATGTATGTAGCAGTGCTGCTGCTTACGGTCATTTAGATTGTCTTAAATATTGCCACGAAAATGGGTGCCCTTGGGATGATATGACTTGTGTGAATGTTTATGTAAATGGTTCAATTGATTGTCTTAAATACGCTCACGAAGATGGTTGCCCTTGGGATAAAATATGTACGATGTTATTCGCTCAAAGTGGTTATTTAGATTGTCTTCAATACGCCCACGAAAATGGATGTCTATGGGATAATAATACTTGTATCAATGCGACAAAAAATGGACATTTAGATTGTCTTCAATACGCCCACGAACATGGTTGCCCTTGGCAAGAAGATGTATGTAATGTAGCAATTGAAAATGATAAAAAGGACTGTTTCTTATATGCGTATCAAAATGGTTGTCCATGGGATGCTAATAATTATTCAAATGAAGTTCAACAAAAAGTAGCCAATTGGTTATCCAACTAGAAAAATTATATAGCACATTAATCATAATATCAATCACTGTTTGTTTCTCTATCACTATCACTATTTACTTCAATAATCTTTTATATCTGATTTTTTTACAATAAACGAACTCTTAATTTAAATCTAATTTGCTATTTGGTTTCAATATGGTTTCCGATTTGGTTTCCGATTATATGGTTTCAATATGGTTTCAATATGGTTTCCGATTTGGTTTCCGATTTGGTTTCCGATTTGGTTTCCGATTTGGTTTCCGAGTTGGTTTCCGATTTGGTTTCCGATTTGGTTTCCGAGTTGGTTTCCGATTATATGGGTTCCTATTAATTGTCTTCTATAATTAGAGGCAAAATTTGAAGTAAAATTTGAAGTGAAATTTGAGGCAAAGTTTGAAGTAGATTTGAGGCACACTATCATCCTTGAGTGAAGCCAGTTATACTTTGTAAATGTAGTTAATAAAAAACAAAAAAATAAAACACATCACACACAACATCCACTGGGAAAATAAGCAATCCAGAAATGAGTGGCAATTTAAGAAATGAGTGGCAAAAATATATGGCAAAAATATGTAATATGGTTGCTTTTTTTACAACGGAATATGTGTATCGGAAACTATAAATTAGTAAAATTTTAATAACTGTGTAATAAACTAAAAGTATAAAAAATTGAAATGGATTTATCACTTAATTCAACATTAAATACTAAATGAGAAAATGACAAATTGTATCGGATTTAACTCGCTATTAAGAGAGGGTATATGCGTCTTCGAGATTGAATCGTCAAATTTGGAACAAAGATTTGATGAATCATTACGCCAACAACCCGAGATAAATATGGAACCACCATATGTTGGAGGTGGGTTCGCAGCACTTGGAAATGCGTCTTCATTTCATACACCTTTTGTTAGACGTATGCGTATTGAAGCACTTGAAAAACTGAAAGAAGCAATCAGAAACAATGAAATAGAAATTGAACCAAATTCAAAAGTTGAAATAGTTCCTGATAGACAAACAATGCGTCCAACTGGTATGGTTCCCACTGCTGAAAGTTGGCATCGAGATATGTCGCCAATTCAGTTATCTAAAACGAATCCATATGTGGTATCAAAAAAAGAAGATATCATTCTTGGTGGATGGGTAAATTGTAATACGGAACAATCTCAACATTTTGTGTGTGTGCCTGGAACGCATATCAAAGAATCAAATTCTGGAGACAAAACCGGATTTCAAAAAGTGGACAAAAATTCTTGTAAAGAAAATCAAGTAACTGTTGAAATTCCGCCTGGATATGGAATGTTCTTTATCCAATCTCTAGTTCATTGTGTTAACGCAAAGAAACTTTCATTTGATATGAAACGGGTTTATATTTCGGTGCGAATAAGTTCACCCGATACAGAAGAACCAATGATTCTTGATATTGTTGAACGTCTGCGTGGTGGAGATATTGTTCCAATGAAATCGGGTCAATTGCCGCCAATGTATCCTAGATTATGGGAGGTGAGCTGGCAAGACAAATTGATTGCTTTCAGTGAGAAATTTGATGAAAAAATGAAATCGAAAAGAATGATGAAAGGTAAACGACTGCGAAACCGAGAAGACACCCCGGACGAAGGTGAGTACTTTGTGCTTAAAAGATTTGCTCCATCTGTTGAACCTATTGTGCCTTATTTAGGTGACGAAATTGCTTTATATCTGCCACATAATCTGTAAACTAATCCGTATAACTAATTAGTAATCCTTTGTATTTATCTACTTTTTTATATTAAAAAAGTTTCAAATTAGTTATATTTCATTTCACTTCACTACACTATCTACTCGTCATCATGAATATAGATGTTGCCACGAATTTTGTATAAATGTCGCTTATTATACGCTCTTGCATCCGCGTGTTTACCTAAACCTCTTCCTCCTTTATGTCGCCCATTGCTACGAAACTGATAATAATCTTCATCAATTTGTTCACCATTATCATCAAATTGTTGTCGCTCACTGGTCTTCAAAATAGATGCGTTCTTCTTACGATACAAATACAACGCAATTCGCATTCTCTTCAGTTGTTTTTCTTCGCTCTTCATATGGTCTGGAACACCCAATTCATTTCTCTTCTTCTTCATCTCCTTCAAGTGATATGAAATCTCATTGAGATAACCACTGATAGTCAAATTGTCATCAATCTGCTTGATTTTATCGGTAGTTAAATTGTATGCCATTCTTTTGATTTTCCTTATAATTTGTGATTGATTTATTATTAAGTATTTCGTTTCATTTTTTATAAATCATTACAATTACGTACGTCATTATTTTTTATTATATTGTTTTTTTATTATATTGTTTTTTTTATTATTTTACAAACCAAACCATTACACCTTTTATAAAATAAATAACACTATATCAATTCTGTTTTACAAACTATTTTCGTTTCTACTTTGTTTCAAATGTGTTTCCGATTTTGTTTTATAAAAGAGTTTCAAATTGACTTCAAATCGGCAATCCAGAAATGAGTGACAATTTAAGAAATGAGTGATAAAAAAAGGGGGCCACCTTATGGCAGCACATTACAATCCTTAATAGAAACCTTTTCTATAAAACCTATTATTACTCAATAATATATTACTTTATGTTTATATATGTTGAAATCTCAAAACACGCATCGCACCAAATTACACTGCTTAAGTATTACAGTTTTTTTCTACAAATGGAACATTTGTCTAATCTACTCTTACAATTATTACATATAAGATGTCCGCACATAGGAACAAATGTTACTTCTTTTGTCATTGTTTCAAAACATACAGGACATTCACACAATTCACCTACCTTTTCGTAAAGTGTTAGAAACATATTTTTAAGATGTTCGTAATCTCCTGTTTCATTTTTTCGCAATTCTTCAACATCATCTTGGAGATTTTCCCTTACTTCTTGTAAATCGTATATGTGTTCTCGTTCTATATAATAACACTTCCATCCTTGTTTTGCTTTTGCTTCTAACTTCCACTTTTCTTTATTTGTCATATTGATACTAGTATTCGGGTTAGAACGTGCGTTTAAACGAGACATAATTACGATTTAATTCTTTCGATGCGTTTCTCTTTGTTGTTGTTACAAGTTAATATATTGTCTATCATTTGTTTTGTGAAATACTTTTCATTTTTTTATTGAAATACTTATTTATTGAAATACTTATTTATTGAAATACTTATTTATTGAAATACTTATTTTCTGTAACAAATTGATTTCACTAATTTATAAAATGGGTTTCCGATTTTGTTTTATAATTTGGTTTCAAAATATGACACTATTTAAAATTTTACTGATGTAAAAAAAAGGGGACTACCTTATGATAGTACATTACAATCCTTATTGGAAACCTTATATTATTATATATTACTTCATGTTTCTATATGTTATTGAAATCCGCTTTCCTTTTATCTTTTTTGATTTTACAATACAATGTTTGTATCTCTTATTTGTGTCTTGTGTAAATTCAAAACGACTTCCATGAGGCAATTCTATGTCAAATGTTTCCTTTGACGCAATATGTTGAAATCTCAAAACACGCGTCGCTCCAAATGATGAAATTACAATGCTACTACTTTCACTCATCCCATTTGTCTTATCACTATGATATCCTATATACTCATCCCCATCCTCATAGAAATTCACAACACACGAATTGTATTTCGACGTTGGCTCCCCCAACATTATACTTTCCGACAAATATCCAAACTCTTCAAGTTCTCCAACAGATTCTTCGCTTCCATTAAAATTGTATGTTCGTCCCAATGTAATCATTCTCCGCGGAATTGCTATTTCTTTCCCATACATTGTGCAGTACTGTTTCCCTTCTGGTTTGTACTTCCATATCTCATCTACATCACACTCTACATGCCCGCAATTCAATTCAACCACACCAATATCATCTCCATACATCTCATAATATCTTTCTTCCATTCTCTTTCGTTGTGTGTCTGTCTTATTTATTTCTTTGGTTTTTTATAAAATTGTTTTAATCATTTTTTTCTAAATATTAATCTATTTTATCATATATTCAATTTTACTTCTCTCCACTTTTTACTAACATAACATACAATCCAGAAATGAGTATCTTTAAACCGTTACACCTTTTATAAAATAAATAACACTATATCATTTCTATTTTACAAACTATTTTCAATTCCACTTTGCTTCAATTGTGTTTCCGATTTTTCTTTATAAAATAGTTTCATATTTTGTTCAAATCGGCAATCCAGAAATGAGTGACAATTTAAGAAATGAGTGATGAAAAAAAAGGGGACCACCTTATGGCAGCACATTATAATCCTTAATGGAAACCTTGTCTAAATACAATAGAAATCATTTAATGATCAGGGGGGAATGATAATTGTGCTTTCGCACGATTTAATTAGTTCTTTCACATCACACCTTTTTCTTGACATTTTTTTCTCTCCTTGATCGCAATTGACTTCTAATTCGGTAATATCTTCGCGACATATAGGGCATTTTTTCTTCCTTTCTCCTGGGGTCTTCATCAAATGTGTAGCACACTCTAAACACAAATGGTGTTTGATTGAACTACAAGGTATGTTTACCATATTGTTCGGTGTAATTTTTTCCATGCAGATGGGACATTCTTTCTCCAAAATTTCTTCGTTCTCAACAATTATAACTTCAGCATATATTGTTCGTTCTATCATCACCTGTTGTCTTGGTTTTGGTTGTGCTACAGTTCTTTGTCGTTTATACAACTGGTATCTGTATTTTTTTAGTGCTGAAATACGGAGAAGTAATTGGACCTTATTGGAATCAGTATGTTTAGTCAAACGCTTTAACTCCTTAATCTCAATTTTGATATTACTCAGGGCTTCAAGTACTTCCAATTCAGACATGAATTGGACATCACGAATAGATACTCTTTCAAAGGTGGTTGTCATTTCGTTAATGTGTCAAATTAAAATATTAATTAACCATTGTTAGTAAAATTTGGTTTCATTTTTTTCTTCAACAGTGAAATTTCCATAGCAATTCAGTGTTACTTATTTTCAAAAATAATCCAACCGTTACCCAAATAAAATAGTGGGTGTGTAACGGAAGGACGGTATAACTTGTTTCTCAATTTTGTAAAGAAATGAGTGATGAAAAAAGGGGGCTACCTTATGGCAGCACATTATAATCCTTAATGGAAACCTTGTCTATTTACAAACTATTTACAAACTATCTACTATCTACTCTTCATCACTATCGCTATCTTCCTTGCCCCAAAACTTACCTTTCAAATTGCTTGTGTCAATCGTGAATGGTGTAGTTTCAATCTTCACATTCTCCACTTCTGCCACCGAATCGTCTACCAATACGCTGGCATATGAGCGGACGTAGTGGGTCGCAACTGGCACCTTCTCATTGAGGTCAAATTCCACTGTCTCTAGTGTAGGATATTCGTCTTCCGATTCGTCTTCCGATTCGCTATCAAATGCGGTGGCAAATGAAGACGCTAATTTCTTCGTCGTGGCTTGGCAGCATTCTGAATTCTTTTTCGCGAAAAATTCATCGCGTCTCTTGTTCTTCTCGTTCATCTTGAGCGTCTTACAGAACTTCACTGTGTGTCCTGGTTCTTTGCAATATTTACACGCTTGGTTAAGCAATGTAGGGCAAGTGGTCTTACCTGTTTTGTTCTTGACATAGTGACTGGTGTATTCAGTCTCGGTCTTGCCAGCATCTTTGCATACTTTGCAGAACATTTTGATTTTCGTTTGTCTCTTGTTGTTTTACAACTTAAAATATTGTGTGTCATTTGTTTAATAAAATTCATTTCATTTTTTATTTTAATACTTATTTCTGTTATAATTTGATTTTACTAGTTTATAATATATTTGTTTCTATTTTGCTTCAAATGGGTTTCCGATTTTGTTTTATAATTTACAAAAATAAATAACACCATTCAATCTATTTTTATAATGACTTTCCGTTTTTTATTTTAAAAATGAATATTATTAAATTATAATAAGACATATTATAATTTAATAATGTTGATGCTAAAAGTATACACCACTTTTGAGGCAAGATCGGACGATATTGATGATTATACATTCTGTGATTGTTTTAATGAAGAAAAAACTTATATTATACCCATTCCAAAAGATTATAGAAAATTTAAATATATAAAGACTATAGGTTACAGTTTAGATTTGGAATATAATTGGAGTAGTCATTTACCACAGAACGAAATAACTTTTGGTTCTTGTATATGTGGTAGATATTATTCTTTACGCGACCTAACGCTTTATTACTATTTTTATCATATAATACATTCTGTTATTGTAGTAGACATTGAAAATAATAAAAACTAATATTATAGTATATTAGTCTTTCTCAAATAAATAATACCATAATTAAATATGAAATATAAATGAAATTATAAATAAAATACAAATCATTTTTTAATGTGATTTAATAATATGAATAATTTCAAATAATCTATTAAATGCATTATTACATACTTTTATTAAAAATTAAAATAAAACATGAGGTATCATCCGAGGAGGGGTTCTCCTTATCGAGACACATTACACTCCTTATTGGAAACCTTTTTCTTTATAAAACAAATAAAATAAATAACACCATTCAATCTATTTTACAAACTATTTTCGTTTCTACTTTGTTTCAAATGGGTTTCTGATTTTTCTTTATAAAACACATAAAAATAAAATAAATAAAACCATTCAATCTATTTTACAAACTATTTTCGTTTCTTCTTTCTTTCAAATGTGTTTCCAATTTTCTTTTATAAAATAGTTTCAAATTGACTTCAAAATGGCAATCCAGAAATGAGTGACAATTTAAGAAATGAGTATCAATAAACCGTTACACTTTTTATAAAATAAAATAACACCATATCATTCTATTTTACAAACTATTTTCGTTTCAACTTTGTTTCAAATGGGTTTCCAATTTTGTTTTATAATATTGTTTCAAATTGGCTTCAAATTGGCAATCCAGAAATGAGTGACTATTTAAGATATGAGTGACAATAAAAAAGGCATTTAATTAGTTATTTAACACATTACACATTACACATTACACATTACACATTACACATTTTTTATTCTTCTTCATCATCACTACTTTCTCTATATTCAAAATCTATCTTCTCTTTTACTCTGTCCCATATCCCTACTACTGTTGGGTTTGCCTTATCTTCCGCACTGTAGATCAATCCGCTGCTCTTTGACCGCAAGTATATTTTCCCTTCTTCTTCTATTTCCTCTACTACTTCTACTTCTTCATCTTCTATTACTTCTTCCAGTTCCAATTCGGGTTCTTCTTCCACATTTGCTTCCACATTTGCTTCCACTTCTTCTTCAACTACCTCTTCCACCGCTTCTACTTTCTTTGCTTCTTTCTTCGGTCTTCCCTTTGTTCTTCCTTTCTGGTGAACTTGCTTCTTCATCTCTTCATCATTGTAATGCTCTTCCGATATTCTTATCCCATTTTTTCGCCCTATCTCCTCCACATATTCTCTGCTCCATTTTTTCGCCCTCATCAACTTCCAATATGCCCACGGATTCTTTCCATCTTTGTCTTTATATTCATACAGACCTACCTTCCTCCTGTCTTCCATGTCTCCATTGTTTGGCTTCCCTGATTCGTTCTTTTCCGACTCTTTTTGACATTTCTTGCAATATCTCACTCCTTCTTCTGTGTATATTAGACATTGTGTGTATAACTTACCTGCTGTCCTTATCCCTTGGCATCTCTTCTCGTCTATCTCTCCTGAATATGGCAATTCTATCTCCATTTCCAACTTCGTCTCCTTTTTCGTCTTCGCTTTTGCTTCCTTCTTTGTCTTCGCTTTTGTTTCCACATTTGCTTCCACAATTGGCTCCACATTTGTTTCCACATTTGTTTCCACAATTGGCTCCACAATTGGCTCCACATTTGTTTCCACAATTGGCTCCACAATTGGCTCCACAATTGGCTCCACAATTGGCTCCACATTTGTTTCCACAATTGGTTCTTTTAATTCCTTTGTTTTTCTTCTTTTCTTTTTCATTAGTCCCATCGCTTCATTCACATCTATATTGTAATGTCCACACAAGATTTCTATTTGTGTTTCCGCATATGATTTCGCATATGCTTCCATTACTTTCTCCATTTCTTTCATCGCGACTACGCTTGACATTTTGCTTTCAGTTTCTCAACTTTATTTAATTATTACTTTTTCTTTCTTTTTATAAATCCTTTTCATTTTTTTTACTTCTCTACCTTATTTTATACAATACTTCTTTTACTATTTTATAAAATTTTTTTTCTCTTCTCTAGTGTTACACAACACCTTTTATTATACTTTTCACTTTCAACCGTTACACCTTATCTATTCTTTTTTTTTCTCTCTTCATTATACACCTTTATTATCTCTTGCTTCTCTTCTTCTTTATATTCTTTCATTATTTTGTATAACTTCGATATATTATTTGACGGACTTAATGTCTCCACTATCATCCCATTTACTACCATCTTCCCTTCCCCTGAAAGCATTATATTGTATAATGTCTCTCCTTTGTATTTCTCATACACTACTGTTGTTCCATTTACCAACTTTTTCGCTTCTACCATCTCTCCCTTGTATAACACTTTGTGTTCCTTCGTTATTACCGTATCCTCTTTTGGCATATTCTTCATTATTGACCCTTTCTTCATCAACACTACTTCTTTCTCTTTGCTTATTGTTCGCGTTACCTCTTCTATCTCTTCCCCTTGTATTTTCATCCCTTTCTTCACTTTCTGTATTTCCATATATCCTTCACTCGTTAACACTTTCGATTCTCCTCTAAAACATATATTACTTATCGCCTTCTCGGCCGTGCTTAATATGAACTCTACCTCCGCACTTAATTCCCCTTCACTATACTTCAATTTGTTTCCTGTTGTTTCCGTTTGTGTCGCAGCATTGTATGTCCCTACTATACTAAATCCATTATTCCCCATTGTCACATTCGTTAGCGTACCCGCTGTTATCGGCTCCAATGTTAGCCCCCCTTGCACTTCCCCTATTGTCTTCTCATTCGTACTATATTTAACCTCAAATGTAGTTCCTGTCTCCGGAAACTTTATCGATGTATCATTCATACTCATCGATAATATTCTTCGCTCTATCCCCTTCTCTAAACTATATATTCTACTATACTCTTGGATTATATTATCATTTGTATTGTAGTTCTTATTACCATAATTCGTACCAGTATAATGATTATGATTTGTTCCTGTTATTTTTGTTCCATCACTTGTTACACTCACATTATCTCCAAAATTATCTTTCACTCCTCCACCTCCTAATATTGTATTGTATAAGTCCCAATTATTTGTTACACTATTGTAATCATATATCTCAACTTTTCCTTCTAATTCACTTGTCGAGTTATTTATATGTTTCATTCCAGTATCTCCTACTATTATCCTTTGTCCATCTCCTGTTATATCTACTGATTTTGATACCCATAGTCCTAAATTGGTATGATTTATTATATTACCTTTCGCACTAAAGTCATTTGCAACTTCATCATATTCCAATACTATTGTTATATTCACATGATTCGTTACTGTTCCATTTATATCTGTTGCACCAGGTTTATGTCCTTGTGACGAAGTAACTGCTATAATCTTCCCATCATTTGAAACATTATATTTCGCAATATTTCCTAAATTATTTATTCCAGCACTATTCAATTCAGATATATTTATTCCATTTATAGTTTTATGATATACAAGTGTCCAATTTGTCCCATCATAATTATATCTTTTCATTTCTAAACTATGAGTTGCTACGTATAATACATTCCCATCATTTGACAAATTAACATATTTAATATTAACTCCTCCTATATTAGTTTCAGTAAATGTATTATTTACTTCATCATATTCGTGTACTTTTAAACCACCTGATGATGATGCGATTCTTTTTCCTAATCCATCTATTGATACATCTTTTTTTGCTCCTCCTATGTTTTCACGTATTATTTCCCAATCATTAGTATTTATATCGTATTTATAATAAAACCATTTTGAATCCGTTCCGTTAAATGCTCCTATTAATACACGATTCCCATTTGTAAATTCTATTTTGTATCCGGTTTTTAATACTGACCCTTTTTGAATGTAATCATTTGTATTACTATCATATTCATATATTATTGTACTTAATGTATCATACGCAGCTCTTAAATCTATTACTCCTACATGACTTCCATCAGGTGATATCTTTGCTACATATCGCTTTGTTATTGTGTCATCTTTATATTCTTTCTCTAATACTTGGTTCGTTATTGATATTCCATTGCTTTCGACTACATCATAACTCGCTTCCCCTGTTATTCCATTGTAACTCAAATTCACTTTATTATTTATTCTATTTATTCCTTCATTTAATGTTATTGTTCCAGTATATGTTACTCCTCCATTAGCACTTGTTATATCTCCTATTGTTCCTATATATGTTGGATTTAATGTGACATTAGCATTCAAGTTTGCTTCCCCAATAGATTGATTAAATGTTATTGTTAGTGTTCCTGTTGTATTTGGGTTTATTATATTTTCCATACTTATACTTGTTAATGCAAGTGGAGGTTGTTCGTTGTATGTATATTCTATAAAATTTGTATAGTTTAATG
>Ga0181417_1000667_pt1 | contig 11088 bp, 25 predicted proteins | sample 40SPOviralmetaG_FD_130142 | JGI IMG/M metagenome (GOLD analysis project Ga0181417, IMG submission 130142) | Marine viral communities from the oligotrophic San Pedro Time Series (SPOT) site, San Pedro Channel, CA, USA - 40 SPOT_SRF_2013-02-13 | ecosystem: Environmental > Aquatic > Marine > Strait...
AGCCAATTCTCACAAAACTTCTCTGAAACATTGTTTTTGCCTTTTGATCTTTCTTTAAATGAGTCTTTATAATCAGCCATTATCTTTTTCTCTAGCCTTTTCAAATAACCAATCTTCATATCTAATCAACATAAGAATCTCTCCTCTATCCTGTTTAAATACAACAGCATCAACTTCTTCTGATGGTATTAAATATTTTGGAAGTGTTTTTCTTACTTTTGCTTGTATTTTATAATCATTAATCAAACAATCTACTTCAGGGTGTTCTCCTAAAGACATACCATTACTTCCCCATGCTCTTTTTGATTCAAGCCCTCTATCTTTAGCTTTTTCAACTATTTCTCTTTCAAACCTATTACCTTTTAATTTACTTGGATGAGCCATATTCTTCTTCCTTTCTTCATTTTATTATCCTTTATAATCCTCTATTTAAAATTTTTAAACTTTCTTCTTTCATTCTTTTATTGCTTTTTATTTCACTATTTATAACTTCTTTCCAATTTTCCCAATCGGAAAACCAACCTCCTTTACAAACAAACTTCATTTCATCAATAGAATATAATTTATTCATTTTTTTTAACATGCTTATTGTAGCATTTTTTTGCCATTTAAAAACAACATGTCCATCACTTTCTATTTCATTAAGTATTATATCTGCCATTTCATACAATAAGTTAAATTCATTTCTAACATCATTTGTCATATTATAACAAACTCCACCTATTTTGCTAAAAGCATAAGATTTAGGGTCTTGGCATGGAGTGTGCGAATAATGGTCAAAAGCCCTTTCTATAGCATCATAAACTATATTTAACTCAAATTTATTTGATATACTTTGTAAATTTCTTTTCTTTTCAATGTCTAATTTATAATTCCATCCTTTTAATATAAAATCACAAAGTTTATTTACTTTTAAATCATTTACATCTAATAAATCCTCTCTCCATTGAGCCATCATTTCTATTTGATTTCTTCTTTCTTGCAACTCATTAAGGCTTTTCTTTTGCTTCTTAACAACATGTCCATCACTTAAAAGTCTAGCTCTTTTGCCATTATTACAATCAAAGCAAGATGTTATTAGATTTGTGATATTATTATCCCCACCATTTTTAACAGGATTTATATGGTCTACATTTAAAACAGCATTAGGAGATTCCTGTCCACAATATTGACAAGTAAATTTATCCCTTTTAAATATTTCAAATCTTATTTTTTTAGAAATGTTTTTTCTTTTACTTGGATGAGCCATATTCTTCTTCCTCTTTTAATTCATTAATTCTCTCTTGTAATACTTCTATATTATCAAATCCATTTAATTGTATAACCATGTCTGTCATAGACGATAAACACCATACACAAAATGAAACTTCACATATTCCAAAATACCCAACAAGATCTCCATTATCTTCTTCTATTGGACTATCACATATATTACATTTCATTTTATTATCCATAAATCACATCTCCAAAACAAGCAACTTGAAATAATATATCTGAATCATCTGCATCATATCCACCATTTATTAATCTATCAAGAACCTTTGTGTATTTATTATTAGACAGCCATTCTAGTGCATCTAAAATTGTTTGTTTATTAATCTCTTTATCTTCTGCTATAATAGTTCCACCTTTAGATATACAATCTGAGGCATATTCAGTACCTTTATAGTCATTATCTTTAACTTTAATACCATCACACCAATAATTGCTTCCACCTTCAAATGCTCCACATAACCAACTATCAATTTGTTTGTCTTTGATTTTTATTCTTATATTTATAAAACTACTCATTTCTTTTTCCTTGTGTATTTTTTATTATATCTTTTAAGAGAGTTTTCTGCATCAGATAATATTCTTTTAACTCTGCTTTTATCGTCAATATAACTACCACAATGCTTGCATACCTTTATATTTTCTCTAATTCCTTTAGCCATCTATAATACCTTCTATTATGTTTAAATTTAGTTCCAAATAATTGCCTTGTTGCACATTTCATGCAAATTTTACATAGGTATTCCTTAGTTATAATTGAATACCATTTAAAAAAGTAGGTATTATAACAATACTTACCACAAGATTCACAATTCTCGCTAGACTTCGATATCGGTATCATCTGCTCCAAATACCAATTTACCTCCTAATTCTAAATATCTACGAGTAACCCCTGCAATCATTTTATGAGTTATAATGTCGCCTGTATATTTGGATTTTTCTCCTACATTGTCTGAGTAATAAGACAACATTCCTTTAAGTATGATTCTTACATATTCTTTGTCTGTCATTTGTGTGTCCTTATAGTTGATGAGTTTGTACAAATCTATAGGGATGAAAAGCCTAAAGGAAGAAAGGAACAACCCACAAACTTCCCACCCCTAAATAATTACCACAAGAATTTCAAAAAAGAATAAATCCGACTTTATTCTTTTGCTTCAAGGCTTCCCTGTGGTAAATCTAATTTTTCTATTTCTTCTAAGGTTTTATTGGCGATACCTGTTTGTTCACCACCTGAACTTAATGCTTTTAAGCCTTCAACTGCAATTCTTAATTGATCTTGAAGCTTAATTGCTTGAGTAGATAGTTTATAAACTTCTTTTCTTAATACTTCCATATCTACATTCATTTATTTATCCTCATTTTATTAGTAACTTCTGATAGAATCTGTTTAATTTCTTCAGGAGTAGCAGACTCTTGCTCTGCCTGATGCATATATTCTTTATGCTCTTTAATTTGTTTTTCAACTTTATGTTCCATTACAACAGGAATAGAGCCACCATTTTGACAAGCCTTTCCAAGCCACCTATTAGTAAAACCTTTAAAATCTTTCTTTGCTTTATTTGTATTAGATAGTAACCAAACACGAGCTTTCTCATTCTCTGCTTTGATATCTACATTAGGATAGGCTTTTTTCCACATATTTAGTAGGTTTTCAGGGATATTATCATAAAACTTATTAACTCTCTCCTCATATGGACTTACAGCCTTTCCTGTGTATTTTACCTTAGAATACTCTTTAATCATATATTCAAAAAATTTACGAGCATCTACCCATTTTTCTTCACCATCTTTTCTTATTCTAATTTCTAAAAACATCAAAACCACCTATTCTTATCTAATGCTTTTTTTCTTTTTTGATATCTTGATTTTTGATCTTCGTTGTAACATATCCTACATTTATTTCTATATGTTCCAACATTACCACTAATGGTTCTTATTAAATCTTTTGTTATTTTTCTATTGCATATTTTACAAGTCATAATTTCCTTTCTAATAAGGGGAAGTATGTTAACATAAACACAGGTATTGGTTTCTCCCCCTTATTATCTTTGTTTCCTCTAATTAAAAAGGCACTCCATCCGTTGTAGATGTATTATTATCATTAGATGGAACAACCTCTTTAGCTTGTGGCTCTTGGAATTTAAGGCTTAGGAATTTTTTTCCTGCTTTACTCTCGTTCATCCAACAAGCGATTTGCATTTGCTTACCATTAACCTCGCAAGACCCACTCATATAAGGTTGTTTGTTTTCAGGTGTTGCTGTTTCGTTTCTAAAAAGAACACCTTTGTTATTGTTATCATATTCCATGATTTACTTCTCCTAGTTTAACTTATGAATTATTTCCTTATCTCATTTTTGATACTATTTTCTATTTAAGATATTATAAATGATAAAAATGCTATCATAAATAATAAACCTATTCCTGCGAATAAATCCATATTAAAATCCTCCAAAGTCAGTTACTTTAGGCATAGGCTTTGAATCATTCTCAGTCTTACCCTTCTCCCATAAATGAAGCCCTAATCCAAACATAGCTAAAACCTTCACTAAAGCTCTAGCTTCAGCATCTGCGATATCTCTTGATGTAGGGTTTACTATGGATTTCATAGGCATCATTGATGTCATCACAGGTAATGAAAATTCCCTTGATAAATCGCCTATTGTTACCTTACAATTAACTTTGCAAGTTTTCTTATCTTCTGTATCAAAATAAAATGTAGGGCTTGGAAACTCGTATGTTGATTCAGGATAATGATCCATCAAACAAGCCCAAGCATCAGCCCAACCAATATAATCAAGCCCACTCTTTTGATATTGTATTTTTGTTGTATCTATGGCTCTTAGCTTTTTCCATATCTCGCCATAGGTTAGTTTTTTATTAGACATTATTGCCCCTTTCTATTGTATTATTTTCAAATGCTTCTTCAAATTCCACAGGGTCTGCATTAAAACCATCTATATCTCTTTGAGTTATTTCTTCTTCTGTATTCTTGTATTCTTCAGGGTTTCTGTCTATAAGAATTTGATTCAATCTTTCGTATTGTTTTTTGATGCTACCTGCAAACACTTCTTCCAAGTAAATCATATAAGCATCTCTCCATTGATTACAATATTTATCATCCCCAAATGACACAAGTTTGCTTGTTCCATTCTTAAAGTAAACCTCTATATATGTATCATATTCCCCTTTGCACATTTCATCATATTCTCCATTATCTCCACCTATTGATTTAAAACCAATAATCTCATCTTTTCTAAAATAATGGTAACAATCTATATTTATAAACTCATTTTTATTATTCATTTTCTTTCCTTTCTATTTTATTTATTAAATACAACCTTCTTCAATTTCATGGGCATATAATTCTGCTTCACTATAAAGTTTACTATCTTTAGATTTAATATAAGTCGCAAAATTTCTTAACCATTCTAAAAGCCTTTTTTCTTCTTTATTTAAATCCCATTCTTTAAATTCAATCTCCATTTTTATTTCCTTTCTATTTCACTTATAGTTTGAGTTAAATCATGTTTTAACTCTTTTACTTCTTTAGGTATTTTTATTCCTTGAATTTTATAACTATTAGATATAGCTACCATAAATTGTCTACATCTAATAAGTAAAGGAATTATTTTGTCTAGCATATAAAGTTTCATTAAAATAAATCCTCTACCTTCTCAACCTTGATATAATCAGGCTTATTATGATTTTTCATTAGATGTGGGATTAAATACTTCTTCTCGAACCAATTCCAGATTTTAGGAGTAAATTTATACTTAATAGGATAAGTCATATCATACTCTATTTCAGGACAATCCTCTTGAGGTTTTTGCATTTTTTCGTAGTGTAATTCAGACATTTTAGACATTATACACCTACCTTTCCAAACCACTTTCTTAACTTCTCTGTGTATTCAAAACAATCATCATCATTAAGGCTTCTTGCACACTTTCTTACTACTTTAAGTGTTACCTCAAAACATTCCTCAATGCTTGATTGTGATTTAGCAAATTCCTCATCTAATATAACTTGAAATTCGCTGTACTTAGGGTCGTTCATATAATCTTTCATAGTTTTCCTTTCTATTTTGATTTTTATTATTGATCCAAACCTAAATCATAGGTTACCATTCGTTTAGCATTAGGATATAAATCTGTAATACTGCATCCTATTACTTTAGTCATAGCGATTAACCTGTCATGGTTTGGCTTTCTTCTCTCAGCAATATAATTGCTTAAATCTGTATCTGATATACCTACTTCTTCTGCGATATAATTTGCTCTAAGTCCTCGTTCTTTTATAATTTCTTTTATTCTGTTCATAATTTCCTCATTTATAATTAAAATACTTTATTAAATTAAATAATATAATTTACCTGTGCAACAATTATTTTGATTTTTTTTGTAAATATAATAATAATTTGCATATTATAAATATAATCCGTAATATATATCCCTGAATTTTTTTGGTTAGATACTTGTTTCGGTTCAGGTTTTTTAAAATACTCATAGAAATAAGGGGAATCCTGGTAAATGAGTAGATGTAGATTCAACAAGATATAATGCATCCAGGGCTTTGATGGTTTATTTAAAGGTAAAGAGATATCCAAATTATAAGCTTCCATCGGTTTATAATTGCTATATATAGGCTCTATAAGGTTTATAACAGCAGATCTTACCTCTCGGTTTTTATCGAGGGGATAGATTCTGCTATGCTTTAGGATATAAGGTTTATAATATAAGAGAGTATTAATCATTATTATTATTATCCTTTCTTATTATTTATTATAATATAATTTGACCACCAACAAACACATTACATCTTAAAACATCATCAGATTTAGATATTAAATGACTAATAAACTGCAATTGTCTACTAGTACATTTATTATAACTAATACCTAAATCATCTTTTTTATCTTTAAAATCTAAAATTTCAAGCATTTTATAATAATCTACCTTCACAGATTTTTGGATGACTCCATTATCTTTTTTGGTTTCAAATACATATCTGAAATTAACATCAGATATATTATTATTGTATCTATAACTATGCATTATCTACACCTCCATCAGATTCCCATCTATGAAGAATTTCACCATTATCTAACTTTTTCCATTCACCTAATTGATAAGAATTATTAACCAACCATTCATCAGAAGCATCTTCATTAGCATTAAGCCTTAAAAAAGATATAAATTCTTTTTCTGTTTTAAATATTCTGTATTTAGGCTCATCACTTTTAAGACCTTGCTCCCATATATAACTAAACTCTAATGAACTCCAATCTCTTTCAATATCACAACAATTTGGATATCCATCTTCATCATCTAATCTTTCAATATTAATTTGATGAACTGCACAACATTTATTATTAGAACATATATAATCTTCATATTCTAATCCATCTGTCTTCCATATTTCTTCTTCAAATTTAGAGCCACATTTAGTGCATTTAGGCTCATCAAATAAATTAACTATTGTATCATTATACTCATCACCATATAGTAAATCTGAATCACCAATAGCAATAGGCTCAACTCCCATTATAAAGAAACAATCAGTATAATCAAGCATATTACAATCTTCAAATAAATCTCTATATTTCTCATCCATTTCTGCATCTACTGAAATTAATTTATCTTTAGATATTGAGTAATGAAAATAATCTTCAGAATTAGATGTTCTATCATACCAAGTGCTTAACACTAAAATAGTATCTTCATCTATGCGAACACCATTATAAAACTGACCATCACCTTCATCTGCATTACATCCTTCTGCAACCATATCACAAAAATCTTTATTAATCTCTTCTACTTTTATAATTTGTTTTTGTAACTTTTTTATTATTGACATTTTATAATCTCCTATTTATTATAATTTCGTTATTATAAATATAATATGACTTTACAATATAAGTCAACTATTATTATTAATATAATGGTAGTTATAGACGAGAAATAATTATAAATATAAATATAAATATAATTTGAGAATATAAAATAATAGATATAAATATAATTATAAATATAATAATTTAATTGAGAATCAATCTCATTTAGATATTATGTATTTCATATATGATATTGAGCCTAAGTCTCATTTAGATATGTATTAATTTTAAACTTTACAAAATAGGTAAATTTAGAGACTTTTATTTATTATGCTGTAACTAGGTATGCAAACAAAAAAAACAAGCTAAAAACAGCTATTTCAGGCTTTAAACATTAAGTTAAAAGATCTAAAACAATGTATAATTTTGTACTTTTGAACTAAAAAAAAGCCCTTAAAAAGTTAATTTTAAAGGCTTTTAATTAGTCTTATATTATTTTATTCAATTAGTTATTTAATTTAATAAATGTTTCTTTTTTAGTTGTTTTATTTACTTGTAATAATGTTTTACAAATTTTATTAGTTGGTATACTCTTAACAATTAATAAATATTTGATATAATTTAAGCCATTTAAACAACCGTTTATTTTATCAAAATATGTACCATATTTTTCATTTATTTCACTTATTTTTTTATATTTCATAATGTAATTACCTTTATTTTTATTTATGATTGAATAACAAAGCCTTCATTAATTCCATCTTGTAAGGCTTTTTTACTACCTTTAAATTTAAGTCCTACTATTGAATTAATTCCGTCATTATCTTTAAGTCTTAAATCGGTTTTATCGCCATCTATTACAATTCGATTATTATATTTTTTAGGTAGTTTTTCAAATACTACAGCAATATTTTGATTAGTATTTAAAGTATTTTTAAATGCTTTTTTATTACCATAATAAGAGTAAGTTAATTCATAATTATCAGGTGTTTTTCTATTAGTCAATTTCGTATAATCATAAAACTTATAATCACTAAATAATTCAAATATATTATTATATTTAATATCATTATGAATTACGGCTATATTCTCCCACTTTATATCACTATATGCATTTAATCTAAAAGTAGGTATAAAGCCTCTTTTTAAGCTGTAATTAATACCTTTGTTTATATCTTTAATTAATAGTTGCATAAATTCGCTTCTATTCTCAAAAAGCATTTTAGTTTTTCTTACTCTTGATTTCATAACATTTTTATATATTTGAGCGAAACCATTATATCCAACACAGACAGCCGAGCAAGTTGACTTATTTTTATTATTTTCATTTGCTTTTAATTTGTTAGCCATTGGACAAACATTATATCCACTTATATCACTATGTGCTAGGCTTAAAAAATATGTATGGTATCCTAAATCTATATTTTTATTAGCTTTGTAATTTGTTGTTGGCTTTGATAATAATTTCATTTTTTTAATTCCCTTCTATTTAGTTAATTTAATATTATATTTTCTACTATTAATTTAATAGTATATTTTCTACTATATACCTTAGTTTTTACTATTTCATCACATTGAGAGTCTTTTGCATCCTCTTTATATTCCCATCCTGATAATATATTATTATCATTATCTAGTACAAAAAATTTATAATCTTTATTTCTTAATACTTCTAATCCTAGTTCTCTTTTTGTTTTCATTTTTTTACCTTTCATATGGTGCAGTAGCACACATAACTAATTATGTTTACTATATATATTACAATTCTTTTTACAATATTGCAAACTATTAATGGAAAATTATTTTTTTATTTCATATATATTAGTTTACAAGATTGTAATCTCTTTATGAGAATTGATATTTAATATCTTAATGGGCTTATCTTAATGTGTTGTATATGTAAGTATTAAAAAAAAAGATGTGTTTAAATTGCACTAAATACGGCTTGAATACGGGCATTCCATACCACCTCCCATTCTAATTTACTTTGAGACTCATTCTCATTAGCTTATTGAGATTCATTCTCATCTGCTTATTGAGAACCATTCTCATTTAGAATCCTATACAACTAATATATTTAATATGCAAGGAATATTTGTTAATGATCTTGAGACTCATTCTCATTTAGGTGGGGCATGGAGGGATACGAGGAGCTAGTAGTCGTCAGTTCACATTCCCCACAAAATAGTAAAATTAACTTTCAAAAAAATATTTCGTAAGAACTTTGACAATATCTTTGAAATGCTTATATTATAATATGGAAGAATTAGCCAATATTAAGAAGAACCCTGCCAAGACCCTTGCTGCCGAACTTTTGGCTCTAAATCCACACCTCACAATCGAAAAAGTGGCAAATAAAGTTGGGGTTACTGAAAGGACTGTGCATTTGTGGAAACAAGATCCAAATTTTGTTGAGGCAATCTATGATAGGTATATGTTAGAGTTCGGTTCTGAGATACCTTCTGTGTTAAATGCGATGGTTAGAGAGGCTAAAGAGGGTAATGTACAAGCAGGGCGATTGGTGCTTGAGCATAGTGGTAAGTTAGTAAAGAATGTTAATGTTACAATAGATAGTCCGTTTGAGAAATTTTTAAAAGGTGCACAAGTAGCAGAGGTTGTTAGTGATGAGGATATAATAGATGTTGCTGCAGAAGTTGTTACTGAAGATCATGAGCTGCCACCAAGAAATACTGAGAATCAGGGTAAGAGAGCTGCTAAAGAGAAAAAGATAACGATAAAAGAAATAAAGAAAGAAGAACAAAGAGTAAAGTATAATGCCAAGCAGAAAGAATGGTATAGATGGAGAAAGAGAGCAGAGAAAGTAGGAGTGTCGCCATTAAAAAGCCGTAGACCAACACCTGCACAAAGGAAAGAGTGGCAAAATAAAATAATTCAAGCAGAATCTTCAAAGACTAGCTAATAGCCATAAAGGTTATATAGTCGCAATCCATTATAATACAAATTTCATCATAAACATCTTCAGGTATAAATATATCTTCCTCTATTATCATTTAACAACTATGTTTTTACTTTTATTAAAATTTTTAGACACATCCTTTTTAAATTTTTTCATTAATTGGTCTAGAGTGCCCTCTTTTGGTTTTATAAACTCTCTTTTAGGAACTTTTTTTCTTGGAATCATAGAATTTGGAGCAGTATTATAGCCTTTGTTGTGTAAAGCCCCATAAAAGTTCATACTTATTTTAGCACCCTCTTTTAATTCCTTTACTTTTATACTATTATAAAGTTTTCCTGATGCAAATAAAGGTGGTGAGCCAAGCTGACCTCTTTTTCTTCTTATTTCTTTTGTGGTTTTGCTTAGACTAGGTTTAACCTTACCTTCAAAGATATTACTTTTAATATTATTCCCTGTTTGTATAGTATATCTTTTTAGTAAACCTTTTATTATTTTTGGCATTGTTTTAGCCAAATTTTTTGCATCATAAGTTATTTTAGCTTCTATCTGCTTCTTCATTTAGTTCCTCTGTTTCTTCTGTTTCAGGTGCTTCTTCTGTAATATTACCTTCCATAGCTGCATAATGTGGGTCTTCCATAGCTTCTTTATTTTTTTCTATGACTTTTTCGGCTTCTTTTCTTGTTAAATCACCATTATAAGACATTAGAAGGTCTACTTCATCAATCATGTGGTGTTTTATGCGATGTTCATCTAACAATATTTGATCTTGAACAGTTTTTGGATATTCAGGCTCATTAAAATCTAATTTCAATTTATCAGGAAGGTTTATATTGTTATAAGCAGCAATTTCTCTCTCAATATAATATAATTCATGCTCATACATCCTCCAAAGCTCGATATCGTCTTGATAATCTTCAAATCTCTCTAAATCTTTGATTTTCAAAGCGATGCCCGAGGGAGTTTCGCCACCATCTTGTGCAAATTGCACATATAAGTGGTTATTTTGAGCAACTAGGTCTAATTGAAACTTAATATTCTCAATTACAGCATTTAAATCACCTG
>Ga0181417_1000670_pt1 | contig 11076 bp, 14 predicted proteins | sample 40SPOviralmetaG_FD_130142 | JGI IMG/M metagenome (GOLD analysis project Ga0181417, IMG submission 130142) | Marine viral communities from the oligotrophic San Pedro Time Series (SPOT) site, San Pedro Channel, CA, USA - 40 SPOT_SRF_2013-02-13 | ecosystem: Environmental > Aquatic > Marine > Strait...
ATCAGCTGACAAGCTTGCCGGCGGAGATCGGGCAGCTCACGTCGCTGACGGTGTTGAACCTCGAGGACAATCAGCTAACAAGCTTGCCGGCGGAGATCGGGCAGCTCACCTCGCTGACGAGGTTGTGGCTCAAAAACAATCAGCTGACGAGCTTACCGGCGGAGATCGGGCAGCTCACGGCGCTGGAGATGTTGGCCCCCAGCGACAATCGGCTGAAGAGCGTGCCGGCGGAGATCGGGCAGCTCACGTCGCTGACGGTGTTGAACCTCGCCTTCAATCGGCTTAAGAGCTTGCCGGCGGAGATCGGGCAGCTCACGTCGCTGGAGAGGTTGCACCTCAACGGCAATGAGCTGACGAGCGTGCCGGCGGAGATCGGGCAGCTCACCTCGCTGGAGCAGTTGGACCTCCGCGACAACAAGGTGACGAGTCTGCCGGCGGAGATCGGGCAGCTCTCGTCGCTGACGTGGTTGTTCCTCGACAACAATCAGCTGACGAGTTTGCCGGTGGAGATCGGGCAGCTCACGGCGCTGAAGGTGTTGAACCTCTGCGACAACGAGCTGACGAGCGGGCAGCTCGACGCCATGTTTGGGCAGGCTCTCGATATAAAGATTATGCGTTAAATTTAATGAGAGAAGACATGTTTGAGATCTACACAGACGGTTCATGCCTCGGCAACCCCGGCCCCGGCGGTTGGGGTGCAATCTCGGATGATTTCCAACTGTGCGGCAGTAGCCGCACGACAACGAACAATCAGATGGAGATGACTGCCATCCTGAAAGCCCTCCAGGAATGTAATAAGCGCGATATCCAAGTCGTGCGTATTTTCACGGACTCGAACTACGTAAAACAGGGTATAAACTCGTGGATAATCAACTGGAGAAAGAACGGGTGGAAAACAGCCAACGGCGCACCGGTAAAAAACAAGGAGTTATGGGAAGCCATCGACGAGGCGCGTAAGCAATTACAAATCGTCGAGTGGCGTTGGGTCAAGGCGCATAACGGCCATCCCCAGAACGAAGCCGTCGACCGACTCGCGAGGGAGTGTGCAAAAAATATCGACATATCGTAAGTCATGGGCGATTGCGACGGCTGGTGCGAGAAGCAGGAGCGGTTACTCATCAAGTGGGCCGAGAAGGCTGCGGGGTACCGCTGGCTACATAACCATGCACGCCTCTATTATAAAAAGCAAAACGACTACCTCTCGTATCCGTCGATTGTTATCGCGTCCATCACGGGTGTCGGTGGTTTCGCCGTGCTTAACCCGAGCGGGAACGAAGGTGTTTCCCAGGATACGAAGAATAACATAATGATCATCCAATATTTCTTTGCCTTCCTCAACGTCCTCGCGGGAATTTTGACGAGTATATCCAAGTTCAGTCAATCGCTCCCCCTTTCGGAAGCGCACTCGCTCATGTGTGTCTCTTGGTCGAAGTTTTACCGGTGTATAGACATGGAGTTATCTTTAGACGTCAAGCACCGAGGCAGCGTAGTAGAGTTCATCATGAAATCGAGAGAAGAATACGATAAATTACTCGATGACAGCCCGGACATACCTGCCATCTCCATCAAAGCCTTCCTCAAACAATTCCCCGAAAAGGAGAATAAACCTGACGTGTGTAACGGCCTCAGTATAGTGGTTAACGACGATACCGATTCTGTGAGTTCGTCCAAGCGCGCCGTGAAACGGTGGCTCGGTGCATTCAAAACCGTCAAGACTCAGCAGCGTAAAAGTCTCGAGATGGATGAACTCCACAGGGTAGATTCCGTATAATTTTCTCAGTAGAAGATAAATGTCGCTCAAGGTTGTTGCTTTCCTCGCGACCACAATCATTTACGGTATCATTTATCTGATCATTGACAAAGCCGACCCCTCGGCGTTCGGTTTCGAATCGTGGATCGACCCTTTCTACTTCTCGTTTACTACGATGAGCACCGTGGGCTACGGCGACCACCTCCCTAAGTCAGACCTCGCGAAGATGACTGTCATGTCGCACCAGACCATCTTGATTCTCGAGATCATGTCGATGCTGTTCGACAAGGACGAGCTCCCGAAGATGCCCGCTATGCCGAGGATGGGTATGCCCCGAGTCCCGATGATGCGTCGCTAAACAATACGCATGCGTTCCTATAGCTGAGCATGCTTTTAAGAGGAAAAATCTCCTCTCTTAAAAGTATGGCGATCACGTACAAGCTCAACATCACCGATCGTACCACACCCCGGGATATGGACCATTTCTTCAACTGGGTTTTTATGTATAGGCAGCGTGTGCACATGATACTGGACACGACCAAGTGTTCTAAAGTATCACTCGGACGTATCCTGTCCATGAAGGGTGTTTTGGATCAACACCGCCCGAGATCGAAGGAGTTTATCGACTATACCACGGTCTACGTGAAATCACGATGGGTGAAACGGCTTCTTAATTTCGGCCTGAAATTAATCAGGACGGAGCGACCGGTTAAGATTGACATTAAGGATTAGACGTATCCCCACTTCAGGTCGGCCGATGTAAGTTTGGGATTTCGTCGGGAAAAAAATTCGGGATTACCGTGTCCCGCGTGACCGATCGTACTCGGACCGCTCGAATCGATCTTTATGTAGTCGCGCATATCCTTGTAATACACGCGAGCACCGCGTGCGATTATATCTTCCGTCTTGTTGTCCACGTGGTTGTCCATAGGGAAGTAGTATTTCATGAACTTTTCCATATTCTTGACGTGCACGAGGTGACATTTGAAACCGGAAATCCAAGAAACTCGTTCGAGGTCACCCGTGACACCCACCGGTTTGTACGAGAGTGAATGGAAGAAACACATCTCGAAGCGATCGTCGAGGGTATCGATGACCTTTTGAACTTCCTCGTACAGACTCTTCCGTTTTATGATGACGTTGTCTTCGATCACCAGTGCGTATTTAATTCCTCTGTCCAAGGACTTTTTTATGATATCGAGGTGTCCCATGTAGGCGCCGATGGCACCCATGTTAAAATATGTGATATCAGGCCTCTGGATTTTAGGGTCGTAGAACATTTCCAAAGCTTTCTTGAAATATTTAGGGTCGATTTTGTCCTCGAACTCACGAGCGGTCTCTATATGTTTGGTATTTTTCCCGTAGATCACCTCGATCGGTACGCTCTTGTCGTGACTCGCGAAGAAATTCTTCTGCCGAGTTGTCTGATCTTTCATGGTCAAAAGAAAAGTCTTGAACTGGTACTTCGGCTTCACTAAGATGATGTAGAGCGCCAAGGCGAACAATAAAATGAAAGGTGCCGCCATCTACTGGAAATGGATATTTTATTTTGGGCAGAAGTGGCTTAAAGACAAGGGTGTAGATGGTACTATACGACCTCTCTTAGCTCAGATGGTAGAGCAGTGGACTGTAGTTCCATGGGTCACTAGTTCGATTCTAGTAGAGAGGACCGTTCCTCTGTAGCTCAGTTGGGAGAGCGACAGGCTGTTAACCTGTAGGTCGTCGGTTCGAACCCGGCCGGAGGAGTTTTTAAAATGGGTATCCCCCATTTTAAAAACTACTTAGAAGCAAGGGTGGTACTTCCTGTAAAGGATGTCGACCATGTTGAGGTTTCTGACGATGCCCTTCCGTGCGCGTGAAAATCGACGGCGGCTCCTGCACTCGTCCATCCTCGATCACCCGCCCCCACCTGTCGATGTGAACAATGAATGGGCTTTCGGTCCCTACTCTTTCAAAGCGACGGTCGACGCAGTCGATAAGGACGGGAAGGTCGAACGAGGATTCATCGGCTACTCACAGAACATGGACATTACTCAGCGCACAAAAAATGCGTGTGAACGGCACAAAAGACCGGGGACGACATGTACCGAGCCGGTGATGACCCTGAAAGGCGGCGAAAGTGATGAAGTGATCTTCATGAAGACACGCGGGAGCGAGAAACTTCAGCGACTTCTTTTGTAATTACATTTTACAGCACGTATAACCCCACCTGACCCAATCCTTCGGTGCATCTAAACCCTCGCTCACCTGAAAATCCACCCGCGTCAAAACTTCTGTCGGGTGGCACCGAATCTTTCCCAAACCCTTGATCGGATCGATCGTCGGGTTCAGTCGTTCTTTTAACATTGTGGGGACCTCGATTTCACCGCTTGTTTTACCGTGCGCCCCGTGTGTCATCGCGTGATGGAGCTCACGGGGTCCATTCCCCTGACTCGTCAGGAAAGGAACCCACTCCGTGTACTTCACATCCTTGCACGGTCCGCGCGCAGGTTGCTTCAAACATGTGTACTGGAAATCGACCAGTTTTGGATCTGGCTTATAGTCATTCGTGAGGTTTCCTCGTTTGCCTAGACTCACATGAAATTCATTACCCAACACCGAACCGTCCCATTTCGGTTCCAGCATGGAAATCGGGTATGTTTTTCCCGCACCAGCCTTCCCAAATTCCGTCTCGCCCACGGCTTCGAAATCACAATCCATGACCTTACCGTTACTCCCTGCCGGTTCCTTCCCCTCAATCACCCTGGTTTTGTTGTCCGTGATGGACGTCGTGAAATCCCCTCCGATGGCGACGCGTTCGTCGCCGTCCCATTTCCAACCCTCGGTCCCTGTGAGACATTTGTAGAGCTGCTTGTAATTGTCGTGGTACGATTTGAACTGGTGCCGGTAACTGAGCGAGGTTCCGGTTTGTTCGTCCTTCTTTTCTTTGACGATGTTTCTATCGATGCTGAACTTTTCGCTTCGTACCTGGAAACTGTTCAGTGCATCGTTGCCACAATCCACTTTGAGCGAGTCCTTGGCGAAAAGGTCCATCCACGCGTTCTCCTTGAAGCGCTTCCACTGTATTTTGTGGTCGCTGATGTTATCGATCGATACCACGGGGTTTCCCTTGAGAGTATAGCTATCCGGACCCTTGTTGGGTAAAACGTCACCTCTGTTCGACCACGTCAGTGAACTCTCCGTCGGTCGCCTGCGGTAATACGCCCCGCTGGGAAAGTACGGGAGTTGACCGAAACCGGGTGACCGTTCCTTTCGCGTTTGGAAACTTCTGCTTCGCGGGTCCTGATACTGTGTGGCCTCTTCTTCCAGGTTTTTCTCCATCTCCGCCTGCCACCTCTCGTTCGCCTCGAGTTCAAGCTCCAGAGTCTTATCCTCGCGCCCTGCGAAGTAGAGACCCCCGGCTGCCGTGCCCGTGACACAGAGAATGACGAAACAGACGATCGTCAATGCGACCAGCGCCGAGCTCATGTTATTATGAGCGAACATTATTTATCGTCGCGATTACAATAAGGACTCGAGAGGGTACTTTATAGACTTTGTGGGATACAAAACCCAGGCATTCATGTCCGATGGACTCTCATCGAGAGACCACCCGGCCTCCTTGCGGATGAACTGATAGATTTTTTCGACACCTTCTTCCTCGGGGTCATCGCATTCTGTGATAAAATCACCCTCGTAGTTGAACACGAGAGCGTGTTCGCCTAGTGTCTCGAATAAACCTTCATCCCATTCTTCGATCTCTTCCTGGTCATTGAAGGTGAACTTATACTTTCTTTCGAGTAATTTTATGAGTTTCTTGGCGGACCAGGGCTCTCTGATAAATCTCTGTTCGATCGTGATATTTCCGTCCTTCATGTTCAGTTCAACAGGTGATTTATTGGGGTCGATTAATTCACCTTTGTGGAAAAAGCTGACGGCATCCCGCTGTAAAGATTTTCTGGTGCAGTGTGCCGCGAAGACTTTCCTGAACCTTGTAGTGGTATTGATCTGATATTCGCTGATGCTGCTGACACGCGATTCGGAAACCTCCGGGTCGACCCTATCGCGGATTCGCACATTGACTTTTTCGAGAGATCTGGTATCCACGATGAATCGAAACCTTCCCAAGTCTCCCTTGAGACACTCCAGCCACTGCTGCTGACTCACGTAACTTTCTGGTAGAAGCGTTTCCGGTTCCTCCTCGTCACGCCTTTCGTCGACGTGTGATCGAAACGCGGTCACGAGTTCTCGGGTCAATTTTACCGCGCCATCAAATCCTGATTTGACATTGGCGATAAGTTTTTCGTACTGCGCGGCGACGACCTCGTGTTCCGCGTCTATGTCTTTCAAAAACTCGTCGAGTTCTCTCTTGAAAAAGAAGACAGCGAATTCCTGACCCATAAACCTGTTTTTCACTGTATTGGAATTTGTGGCGGGGGTAACAGAAACGGGGTATGTCAGTCTCATTTCGTGAACGCATTTGGGATTAACTCAAGAAATTCCATATAAAATTGAGGGTCTAAATTTGAACCGACCAGTGTCACGGATTTCTTTGCGCGGCGAAGAGTGATTTGGATCTGCGATTGAACCGGGTTTTTCATAGCTAATTTTATTAGCGCGTAGCGCGTTTTATTTTAATTTTCATATATAAACGATTCGATGGGCCAAAATCAGTCATTTCCCAACCGCACCGGCACGAATCCGGACAGTCCGCGGAATTTCAATTAAATCAAGGAATTCAGGTGTAACCTGTGCCAGGGGCCCACGTGTGCAACAAAAAGTGATTTTGGAACCTGAAATTTTTCCCGGACCCCTGTGAAATAAATCAACTGAGTCTTTTAGGTTATGGTCCAGTGTATTCTTTGCGCTCAAACGTTCAGTGGATCAGGAAACGACGCAAGACCGCTCAGCGACGGCAGGTGCTGCGACGCGTGCAATCAGCAGAAAGTCATCCCCGCGCGGATCGAAGAAATCTTCGCGCCTAACTGACAAAAGAACTCGAAGAGTCGAAGCCGGAGTAAAATGGCAAGAATTAAGCGTGTCGGTCCAACTCGTTTCAAATCAGAGGTCATATCGAACTTGCTAGAAAGACTTCCAGCTTTACAACCCTGGCCCAAAGACACACACGACTTGTATACGAAACCACCATCAGGTTCGGAGGTCAAGGCCGGTATCTGGCATCGTTTAGAAGACCTCAGTACCGCTTACGAGCTCGCGACCCGAACCGACGCCGAAGGAGATTCGAATGACTTCTCCCACGCTCGCGACGTCATTTTGGAGTATCTGGAGTGCAACTTCCCTGAGGAGCTTGAACAGCTTCAAAACACTGGTAGTATCAATATCAGAGCGATCGCAGCTTCTGATGACGAGACCAGAACGAAGCAAGCTCATTTCAAGGAACTCAAGGAACAGAACGCGAAACTCGAGTGGACACAGGAACTCCTCATCAAAGAAGTGGAACGCAAGTTCCCCGGCGTTTTCGGTAACAGGGGCTTAGGCGACGCCGATCCGGTGAACCTTCTCGTGAATCGAATCATGAACGAGGGTCGGGAACGTCCGCTCGAGTGGATCTTCTCTGAGATCGAGCGTGCACTGCCCGACGCACGAAAGGTGGCGGGTGCCATGTATAGAAATATCGAGATTAAGGAACAGACCGCGAAACTCGAACAGGAAATCAAAAAGGTTGAGGAGGAGTGTAACTTTTGGCGCGAAGCAACGCTCAAACTCTCAAAAGAAGTCCCAGCCGACGACGAGACCATGGCACGTTTAGGTTGGACTAAAGAGTATAAATAATTTCATTGTTATAAATAGAATGTTACCGGTTGTTAACTATGCGCGCATGGAGCGTCTCAAGCCGCCTCCAGTCACACCTGTTCCCATGAATCTCAATACCTTTTGTGTGGTGTTCATCATGGTGTGCATATTATGTCTGTACAAAAGGTCCTCCACCATCAGCGATAATCGCAGGCGGTACACGACTCTGGACGGTTACCTGGAGAGTCACTCGACGTAATCCACAATTTTGTACTTCAAACAGTCTTTAGGTGAAAGGTAAATATCCTTTTTCATGAGCTTATTGAACCTCTTCTCTGGAATGGACGTGCTGGTGAGGTACATCTTCCGAAGCATCGCCATCAGCTTGTCGGTCGATTTGAGCTCGTGCTTGAGGTCTTGGTAGTTACCCCACATTCCCGTGGAGAGCTGATGGATCAGGACGTAGGCGTTCTTACCCATGCGCCTTTCCTTACCCCCGAGGAGCATGAACGTCGCGGCGCTGCAACAGGATCCTTGTGCGATCGTGACGACCTTGACGCGCGAGGCTTCGAGTGTGTTTTTCATGGTCATGCCGCTGAAGATACACCCCCCGTCGCTCATGATGTGAACACGGACGGTCGGTTCGAAGCCAACGAGTTCAGCTTTTTTCTTAAGTAATTCGATCTCCAGTTTCTTAAACTCAGTAACGAACTGCAGAGCGTTTTCCCTATCCACGTCACCGTAGAAGAGAATCTCGTTACCGGTGACCTTGACGCATTCATGTTGTTCATCTTCGGTCTCTTCTTTCTCGCTCATGCTGCTTCAGAGCTTTCTTCACTCTACTGACGTCCCTCGACCTTAAGCCATTTCCGACGGCGAGGTGATTGATCACGTCGAAATCTTGTGGCGAAATCCCATACTTAAGGAGGGGTTCCAGGTCACCCTTTTCGGCGTACATTTTCAAGAGGCACAATTCCTCGACGCCCAGGCCTAGTCGGCTTTTTTTCTTGATCTCCTCGAATTTTTGTTTTCGCATTCGGTGGTTCCCGAGCTTGGTCCAACAACTTCCCGGTCGGATCTTGTCCCTGTCGAGCGGTTCACCGAGCGAATGTTTCGGAACGGTCAACGCGTGAAGCACGAAGTAGGGCATCAGGTACCACGCACCCCTGGCGTAGATGCGCGTATCGTAGTAATCGGCGTCGGAGAAACTCGTCGCTGTGCGCAGGAGGTCAACACCCTTGGAGTTGACGTAATTCTCCTGGAAAATATCCCAAATGTGACCGTGTTCGCTGATGGAATCGTGTATACAGAGAGGTCCAGTCTCGCAAAGGACGTCGGCGATGAACTCTTTCGGTGTCTTGAAATCGTCCATGGCATCGTACCCTTCCGCGTACGTGAGAAAAGATCGTATGTCACCGCCGCAATTCGCCGCGGCGGCCTCGACTGTAGGGGTGACTTCATCGACCAGAGTAAACAAGACCTCCGGTTTATGTTTCGCAATGAACACAGTCTCAAAATTTGGGAAAAAACACATGTTCGTCGTGGTGATCACGAGCGATCCACGGGAAATGCGGTCGCCGTCAGATACCTTCTCCACGATGGGTTTAAACACGGGGTCGTAGTCGTCGATGTACACGTGTTTCGTAGACGGTCGTATGAAAGGGAGGAACAAGGATTTGGATTTCATGTGCTCAGTCTTGAGTTCCACCGAACTGAAGCCTTCGAGCGCTTCTTTCAGGATGAAACTTTTCCCCACTCCGGTCGAGCCGCATATGAACACGTTCTTCCCGTTTTCTAGGTGTTTACGCACTAGCTCGATCTTTTTGCCGTGGATCGTGTAAACTTTCTCGACTTTTTTTTCGGCGATAATCGTAATGAAGGAATCCATCGACGTCGACGACCTTACTAATCAAGCTATAGATTTGGCGTTGGGAAACGACGCACTACGTAAACGTGTCGTAGAACCTTTAAGAAAGAAAATTCTACCATACGTGGCATGCACGGTCCTTACCAACGTGATCATGTTTGTGCTACTACTATACCTTGTTCGACGTCTTCATACGCTTCATCCTCCTCAATGATTTCCACCTCCTCTTCCTCCTCTTCCTCTTCCTCCTCTTCAGATTCGGATTCGGGTTCGGGCTTTCCCTTACTGCCACGGAAGAACCGCTCGAACGGTGTGTTCATAGCTAAAGATTCGATCACCGGAATCGCGCGGACCCTCAGGATCTCGGGCTTGGTGAACGGCTTCTCGTTTTCGTGTGGGTAATCAGTCTCGAACTTGACCAAAATATGTTTCGGGATCGGTGGTGATTGCTGGAGCAAACTGTCATACGTCGTCTTACACTCCTCGACGAATTTCAAACCTTCCTTGTTGCGTTCCTCGCGGGGCAAGGCGAGTTGGAGTCGAATGTTTCTACTCAAGTTCCCGTGTTCGAGAGCGGCCGTCCTGTGATTTTCCATCAATTCTTGAATTTTTAAAAATTGCATGATCGTCGCGATCAAACCTGCGATGAGGTTCAGACCGCCGATGATCGAAGGTGCCGCGGGTTGGATGGCGACTGGTAAGGTGCTCTGGGCGAAGTTCGCCGTGCCCGTGATGGTGGACAGAACGATGACCGGTAGGTTAAACCGCAGACTCAGTTTCTTAAACATGAGAAACGCTCGGTGATGCATGTAACGATAACACGCACTCTGTTCCCCCCACTGGCGTAGGATGTTTTCGTGGTGGATGTTCCACGACGCAGCCATCGCCTTCGGATCAGGGGCATTATTTTCTTTGCTCATCTTATATAAGATGAATATTATTTTCATAATCCATGTCATCTTTCTCGGATGGATCCTCGTCACGCCGTTCCTCAACGACCGCCGGCAACTCGAGTTCTATTCGATGGTGATTCCCTTCATCTTCTACCACTGGTCAGTCAATGATGACACGTGTGCCCTGACACAGGCTGAGATGATGGTGACCGGGAAAAACAAGGACGAGACGTTCATGGGGCGTGTCGTAGGACCCATCTACAAAATGGAGGAGAATGATATTAATAAGTTAACTAAGACTGTATTCTTCGCTCTGTGGGCCCTAGTGGGCTACCGCCTAGGACACTTCAACATGTTCGCGGAGGACCTCCGTAAAATCCTCAAACGTCGCGCCTGATACGCCTGGCGAGCTGGACATCTTTGGGCATGACAGTCACGCGCTTGGAGTGAATGGCGCAGAGGTTGCTGTCCTCGAAGAGACTGACGAGGTACGCCTCAGCCGCCTCTTGGAGGGCGAGGACAGCGGAGGACTGGAACCTGAGGCCGGTCTTGAAATCCTGAGCGATCTCTCGCACCAGGCGCTGGAAAGGCTGCATGCGGATCAGGAGTTCCCCGCTCTTCTGGTACTTGCGGATCTCACGAAGAGCGATAGTACCGGGCCTGTAGCGGTGAGGCTTCTTGACGCCATTTGCGGGGGCAGTCTTGGCGATGACCCAATCTTGGCCGTTCCATACTCGCTGGGCTCCGCTTTTGCGAGCAGCTTTGGTGGAGAGCTGGTGGCGAGGAGCCTTGCCTCCGGTGGACTTGCGTGCCGTCTGTTTGGTTCTTGCCAT
>Ga0181417_1000672_pt1 | contig 11042 bp, 10 predicted proteins | sample 40SPOviralmetaG_FD_130142 | JGI IMG/M metagenome (GOLD analysis project Ga0181417, IMG submission 130142) | Marine viral communities from the oligotrophic San Pedro Time Series (SPOT) site, San Pedro Channel, CA, USA - 40 SPOT_SRF_2013-02-13 | ecosystem: Environmental > Aquatic > Marine > Strait...
CATTTAGTTCAACTAGTTTACTAATACGTTGACAACGGTTAATAAGTTTTGCGCGATTTTCTTCTTGATAAGTCATTTCTGACCTCCATAATTTTTTATTATATTTACGATATTTCAAAGGATTTTAGACAGATCTTGTTTCCTCACGACTACAACCCTTACTTATTTTTCTACAAAGATTTTACTTCCTTTATAGTGAGTGATAAGCGGCCTCAATATGGTGAAGAAAGAGGAGGTGGTTTGATTTCGCTCTCGATGATTTGAGGATCCTCATACGAAACCAACAATGTTATTATAAAAATAATCACATAACCTCCTAATTCAAATCTCACGAATTCATCTTCCAAGGTTCTCTTATGAAAGACTACTAGTCGTAAGAAAGTGGTACGCCAGGTAGGATTCGAACCTACGATGGGTGTTACCCGTCGCCTTAGAAGGGCGATACCATATCCACTAGGTGACTGACGCATGCTAAAAAAGGTGGTCTTTTGAAAGGAGACCACCGAACCTTTCATCGCCCTTGGAGGTTCGATAAAAACAGGCCGCCTTTTGGTAGGTAGCGGCAAACCCTAACCAACGGAGTATTAAAACAATCTAATGCTTACATCACGAGATGAACTCGAGATAGATCCAACTTGAGTGTTGGAGTTAAATGTGCGGTATTGTTGACGGTCAATGTCCCACACGGTTTCATAACCGGGCTGTAAATTGCGTGAACGCAAAGTCATAGGGAATACCCCATCTGGTGCTTCTGAAATGCGAACGAAGTTCATTGTTCGTTGTTCGCCGCGTTGCGTTACAAAAGTTCCGGTGTAAACGGTCATAGTATTTGTGTTGTTTGTATTTGTCATAATTCCTCCTAGAATATTGTTTGACTATTATAATATAACATAGTTTTGATACCTTGTCAAGTATTTTTTTTAAGTTTTTTATTCCCTATCATCTATCCATCGCCAGAATAAAGTAAAGGCAAAGAAGAATAGGAAAGCTGTTATTATGAATTCCATTTTGTTTTCCTCATTTGTTATACTTATAATATAACATGTTTAAGATGCCTTGTCAAGTAAAAAGGCAAACTTTTTTTATAAAAGATTCATTTTCCCTAATTGAGTCCATCTTTACGGTGTACCAATCATTGTTTGTCTCGCCACCGTCTCTGACTCTCTCTGTCCACTCTATTTGAGTTGCGATGTATTGCCGTAATTCTTCCTCAGTATCAAACAAGTAGGTTGAGTAATCCATCCCATCCCTAATCGCCTTCTCGTATTGAGGAAAGAGTTTGATCGCTGTCTGATAGACGCTTCTGTAATGTCTTGCGTCTTGCAAGTGTGTCTCTTTACTAAATGAGACGTAAACCCTAGGTGAGCCGAACTTTTCTTTTGTTTGTAGCACTGCTATACTGGTCAGTGGCGTGATCTCTGTTGTGTAAGGTCTGTGTCTTGGCCCTATCAGTGCATAACCAATCCAGTTAGCAATCGTTCCTATTGTTTGGAAGTAATCTTTGTGCTCTTCACTTTGACTACCCCACATGTTGTAATAAATCTGTTCAACCATTTATCCTCCAATGATCTTCTTCCCATACTATCTTGTTCAAATCTGTTGAGATTCTATCTCCAATCACAAACAACAGTAAAACTCCATTGTTTCTAATTCTATGTACTTGTCCTTTTTGTTTTCTTTTTGGACAAAATACCAAGTCCGTAATCTTAAGTTTCATTCTTTCGTATTTCCTCCAATGTTCTTTCGAGTCTCAATATTAAATTGCTCATTTCAAAAATTTTCTTCACAACATAATTCAACTCTTCCATATTCGCACCTTTATCAATTGCTAATCTATACAGTACGTCTTGTTCAGATTGTAAAAGTCTTCTCAGTTGTTTCTTTATTTCCTGTTTTTGGGTCATAATTTCCTCCATTAATGTTGAACATTAAGCCTCCTGAATAAAGTGAGTGTAGTGTTTAGCGTAAAGATGACTCTCTTCAGATGATCTCCAGATAGCAAATGATGTTTCCCTATCTTTAGAATTGTTTTCTCGAACAATCTGTTGACATTTCGGTATGACTGATTCATCACCATTCAAATCTTCTTCCTCTATATTAATATAATAACACGTCTCAGTAATGTTGTCAAGTGGATAAAGCTTTTTTTCATCTTCAGCATCAAATGATCCAAAAGATATCGTAGAAATTCTAGAAACTTCTTTTTTTGAGTGCAACTTATTGAAGTCTGCAGGGCTATGTTCACAATACATCAAATTTTGAAGTGTTGAGTAGATAAAGTAATTTACTTTCTCGTAGTAGTTGGTAACCGTTCCTGCACCTGCGATATTTAACAATGTCTTGTTGTCCAAAATCATGACCTCATCAATCATACCTGATCGCGTATACTCTTGAATAACACTGAAGTGAACCCTGTGTCTCAGCTTTTCCTTCTTTGAGCAGAACTCGAGGTCAGGAACAATATAGCAAACAGTTGTTTTAAAGGGCCTCAGAGCCTCTAGGACGCGTAGTGTTGCTCCGGCAACCTTACCAGATCCACAAAGGAACAACATGGCTTCATCGTGAGATTTGAGGCCTCTCTGTTTAAATTTAAAATCAATTGAATCGTATTCTTCAACGGTATCCTTCTTTTCTATACCGTCGTTTTCATCTAAAATAATTATTTTATAGTTACTGGTGTGTGGCTTGAATAATTTCGCAATGTTTTTGCCTGCTTCCCCTAATCCTACTAAGATCATTTTACTCTCCTGCTTGTTATATGTATAATATTGGTATTGTGACTATTTTTTCCGAGGCGAAGACAAAGACTTTTATTGATGGTAGACTGATGTCGTGAGGATATGGAAAGATTCCTAGAACCATCGCAAGGTCTCCGTTCTTGTATCCGAAGAGCGAGCGGTGGTCCCACGGGCATTTTGAAATTGTAACAAGATCTCCTATTTCCATTGAATACCTCAAGCTCAGTGTCCCACATTGGAACTTCTACACCATCACTCATAAATACCCAATACAACTTAAATAATTGTCCAATTTGTTCTATTTTGGTCACTATTCCAATCTCACCATCGTTATATCCTGTTGTTTGACATTGAGTGAGAACCACCAAGTCCCCGACTACCATGAGAACTTCTTTAGTTTGCCCAAACTCTTGCCTATTGAGCAGTTTACTTTGAACTTACCCAATCGAGTGTCTCCAAACATCTCTTTTAGTTCAGGAATCAATCGTCTGTCGTCGGCATGAAGGTCAATGACAACGCTATCGTGAACAATCGCAGCAACATGGGATCGTGTTGCCCTAAGAAAACCAGAAATTTTGATAAATCGTTCGAGCGTGTTATCAGAGGAACTTGATTGTAGAAGGTAGTTGAGGGCCTTGCTAGGGGTAGTAGCAATTGTTCTCCCGAATGGAGTTCTGACCACTTCACTTTCGGCGTCATAATATCTTTCCAAGAGCACGTCTCTATCGTAATAATCGGATTTAACAATTCTGGACTCAGGGTTATAGAGCCAAGCGAATATTTTTGTTTTTGCTTCGTCTCGGCTAAGATCTTGTCCAAAAACGTTTTTGATGTTCCACTCATGAATATCCTCCTCTGGTTGTTCATGTTCTTGCAATGCTAACATTGTTCTAATCTCGGAAGCATTAAAATCAAGCTCCAAGAACACGTCGTTCGTTGGGTAGACGTGATTTTTAAGTTCGCTCTTTAGATTTAAGATTGGAAAAGAGTCTTTTTTGGTCGTCAATCTTCCTGTAATCGTTCCAAACAAGTTGTAATCAATGTATGGAGTTGTTTCTCCAAATTGACTGTAAAGATGTTTGGCTTTCATATCATCTGCTGCAACACAGTACAGTGCGAATGAGTTAAGTTTGATTGGGTGTCGCTTGAGTTCCTTTATGGCCGCCTGTGCGTTTTTTAATAAAGTGTAGTGTTGTGGTCTCTCGTGGTTGTCGAAAATCCATTTGGTGATTTCGTTCTTGGTATCAAAATAGTGAATCAAGTGCTTCTGAGGTACGACATCGTAAAAACAAACATCGTTAAGATCAATCTTCGCAGTGATAAAACTCTTGAAGTGTGACTTCATCAGGTTACTAACTGAAGACCATCGTTCTCTTAAGAATTCTGGGCATACATCATCAATTGATTTGCCCTGTACAAGCAAATTCGCATAATCGACATCCATGCCGAATAGATGGTCAGAGTATGACCATGTTTTTGTTATCCCTTGTGGGATTCTTTGCCAAACGAACTGACCGTCTAGGTAAGTTCCAGCACAATCTATTTTGTTGTCTAAAAGTTGAAAAAACATTTGCAGTGTCCTCCGAAATGTGTTATAATAAGTGTGACGGTTATAATAAGATAACATATTTGAGTGGGCTTGTCAAATCATTTCTGTAACTTTTTTTGGTAATAGGTTAACGACCCTTCCTTGGTGTTGTACCTGTCTCTGAATTGAGATTCAATGAATTGCATTGCTTGTTCTGGTGTTATCGCAAACAATCTTGTGGAGGTGTTGTGGATAGATCTCATTTCGGAATCAGAAAACGGAAAAAGTTCTTCCATATTTCTTATTTTAATATATAATAATAATAATATAATATAATCTATACTATTAATATTGTTTCTTTTAGATATATTAGATTTAGTTTTATTATTACATACATATACTTCCTTTAAATTCGGTCTTAGATAAACAAATGAATTGTAAGTATCAAGTAGGTATTGTGATAATAAGTCAAAGTCAAAGTTGTTTGTTTTATAGTATTGCTTTTCGAATACTGAAGCAACAGTTAACAATGTATATCTTTCTCGAAACTTTGTTGTAGTTGGATGAGCTAAGTCAGACACCAGCACGCTGGGATTTTGGAGATTGACGGAAAATCCAAACTGTTTGGCCATATTCATAAAGAATGCATAGTTCGGTGAGTTTAGAATCGCACTTTCTTTATTAGCATCATTTGCGAAACCAACAGGAGCTAACTGTAAAGCTAGACCTGTGTTGAAGGCGGAGCTTTGTTTGGACTTCATGAAGCCTGAGAGGGTTATCTTTGAACCAATATCTTCAGTGAGAACATGTGCTTCGAAAAATTTCAAGAAAGTTTCGAATGAATCGATCTTCCTATCAATAGGGATCATTTTTTTCACGAGAAAATCATCCATGAATGAGGCCATGAAATCGGAATATCCTTTTATTGGACTTTCCCAACCACGAATAACAGTCAATTTTGATAGGTTAGGATCTTCATTGTTTATTAGACTTAGGTTTAAAGCGTTCTCATAGCGTATATACATCTCTTTGAATTGGTCGCCAACAAAGTTAATGATTTGAAAGTCTTGATTGTGAAAGGTTCTCAAGAAAGACTCGTTCGCGATGACTGGATCAAGTTGTCGATTGACTCTTCCATAGAATGACTTCTCCGCAAAATTAAAATCCACAACCTGAATCTCACTTGGGGAGAATGCATTTAGTTTGTAATTTGCTCTGTCAAAAGCTGTTTTGAGTGCTTTCGAATTATTGTTTCCTTTAAAGTTGCTCATGATATAAGTATTACACCGTTGGATATTCTGTAGCTCTTACTTCGGAACCATCAGCTTTTTTATATACATATTCTATCTCCCCGTTCGAATAGGAAACTATCTCTAGAGGAGTGTTTTTTCCATCGATAGTTACAGATGTGTTAGAGCGATTGGTAACAACTCTAGTATCTCCGCTTGTAGCAGAACTTTGAAGGTTTGCCTGTTGCTCCGTAGTTAAGTTAGCTGTATTGGCCCCTGCACTTGGTTCTTGTTCAGATGTTTGTGCTTCTATTTCTTCTTGTGGAACGACCTGAACAAATGGTGCGCCGCCCATAACTTCTTGTAAGTCCACAATTGCTTTCTCGCAGAATCTAGCATCTGCGGAGGTTTTGTTCTCGTCACCTTTGATACCAAATGTTTCAATGAGCAATTCATCACTGCTTTTCGGCACAGAATTGGACGGAGCAACCGAGTTGTTCTCTTTATCTCCAGAATAATAATGTTGAGCCTTAACGCTTGTCGTAAATGAACTAGGAGTAAGTGTTGTGGATACACCGGTGATTGTGTGATACCCACCTATACCTAGAACGTTAGCAAGAGACCTTTTTGTCTCAAGCCCGCCGGTTCTTGGATGTCCCAGCGCAGTCCCTCCAAAACCATATGGATTTAACCATAGATCCATTCCCGGATAGAATAGTGTATTTCCAAACATCTCAATGGACACGCTATAAACTGAAGATAATTGCAATAAACCGTCAACACCATTGCGCATAAATCTAGCTTCGCGGACATATTGTAAATCTGTTTTTGAAAATTGAACTGTCTTTACTAATCCCCTGTTTGATCCAATCTCAATATGAAATATTCCACTACCAATGTCTAGTGCATAATCCCCGATTCCCTTATGACTTCTTGTTGATCCATTTGGGTTCAATATGATATAGTGAAAGAAGTTTTCAATCTTTGAATCTCCAGCTGGACTACCTTCTAAAGGCAATCCTGCAGGTTGCACTGTATTGGTACCCTCAATATTTGAAGGCAACCTGTTGTCGTCAGTGTCTAAGATAGCGTTTGCTTTCGACACTCCAATTAGGCTACCGATCTTGTCTTCTTTGGTGTCTGAGTATGAAGAAAATTGTCCGGTTTGAAAAATCAATCTTTTTTCGATATCGCGATTAACACATGCCTCTAGCATCGCATTTGATACCAATGCGTTTGAAAGAGATCTGATAAAGTTCAAGATTGGAAAAGACCTTCGTGTGGATTTTTGACTTAGAACGTTGTCGACAAACCATCTAGAGAAAAATTCAACAGAAATTGGTATATGAGAGATATTAAATGAATTAGTCTGCGTTTCCTGAAATAATTGAAACTCAAAAGATCCCAAGACAATCATCGTGTTCGCCAAACCTCTTGCTTTACCGTTGTCTCTTTCTAGATATAGAGAGTCCAAGACCGTATAAAGCAAGTCTCCAAAGAAAAAATACTGAACAAGAGTGTCATTCTTGTCTGCGTCGTTAAAGTCAAACCCATCACTGTTCTCTGGTAGTCTCGTGTTAAGTACGACACCTAAATCCCCAGAGTTCGCATTGGCTTTGTTGTCGTCTAGCGCAACGTTACCTAGAATGTCGCATTCGCGGAAGTATCCATTGTCCAGAAACTGTCTCCGATGATTATCGTCTATAACACAGTTGAATATCTTATTATTTTTTTGCAACCTTTTCATGATAGAACTTAGTGATTGCTGCAACAGACCCTCTTCAATAGCAGCGATTGCCTTTTTAGCATCAGTCAATTGATCGATAGTGCATTTTTCCGAGATAGCCAATTCATTTAGTTTCGTTTCGTTGATCAATCTCTGTTGTATTACTTCCGGCGTTGCCAAGGCATCATATCTCAGACTCTTAAGTGCAGTTTCAACATATGCTCTATATGTTAGACTAACTTCGACAGTCCCATCGTTTTTAATATTAAAGCTGTGATCTATCATACATAAGTAGAATGACTTATTCATATTCTTGATTGCTGATTGGATGTTAGGTAAGTCGCTTCCAATCCCTTCGAGACTATCTGGAACATTATATCCAGTCTCCACCATAATTCTGTAAAAAGATGGGTCATACTGTCTCAAACTGGTGACGGGCAACCCTTGTACGTGTTTATCATCGTCTGGACTAGGTTGAACAATCAAGTCTACAAAACTGAAGGTGTCTCCATTATAAGACTTTCTCTCTCTAATGAAGTCTGCGAAGCTCTGAAAGAACAGAGTCATGGTACCTTTGACATCATTTCTAGCTTCTGCTGGATTTGTTCCATTGAACTCTAGAGTAAAACTCTTAAGACCAACACCATCTCCTTTGTCAAACTCAGCCTCCAAGAAAGATTGGACTTTCCCCTCCACAGCCGTTCCAGGTCGACTTGCTTGAGGGTTTGTGAAGTTTTTACCTCTAGATAGGTCAGTGTGCATCGGAAATACAAATTCAGTTCTCTGTAGGTCACCACTTGAGTCATTTAGTACCTTATATAGTCTAAATTTTGGTACAAGTTGAGTCATAATGTGAGGAGAGGTTTCGAATAGATATTGGGATTTTTCTGAAGAAAAAATATTGTTAATCAACTGCTCTTTGTTTTCCGAAGTCGCTCTCCAGAATCTCCCACCGAATGGTTTTTCTGGGTTCGGACCATCAGGATTTTCTGATGCTTGGCGATCTATTATGTGTTGCTCATAAGGTATTGCGAGCTTTGACATGTTCATCATTAAAGCGCATTGTTTGTAAAATTTTTGCCGGTCTTGGATCTGCTCATCTGTGAGTGTGGTTATGTCGGGTAGTGGAATGTCCTTAAAGCCTTTGGAGATCGAGTCATCAATAGCAGCCGCTATCGCTGCATCGTTATCTAGAAAATTTTCGTCTTGCTTTAGTTCGAAGGAAAATCTATTCCACAACCTTACTCTTCTTTCGACCTCTTTGTCAATAGCAAAAATCCTTAGAACTCTTTTGAGAAATTCAGTATCATTAGCTGATTTTCTAAATTTTGATCCTACAGATTCTCCAGCTGCGAAGGCGACGACAGCATCATTCATGAAATTCATGTATTGTTTTAGTATTTCTTTGTTAAGCCTGTCTGTTTGACTTTCTTCTTTTGTGTTCCATATTGCATAGCCCCACCAAGCGAGGGCTCCTAGCACAATGGCTGCCTTTAATGCTGCGCCGGAGAATACTTTTGATCCAACGTTTGCTAAAAATCTAGTTGCTCTAACGAGTGTTGGAATCCCCCTAAGAACTGCACCTTCCGAAACTAGAGTTGCATACACCGCCGGGATTTGGGATGTCGGAACGGAGGCTAATACACCTGCTGATTTGAGCACGTAAGCCATTTGCATATAGGATGCAACAGACAGTCCCTTCGCGGTTGCCCATGCGATGAATCCAATTGTGGCTATTTGTCCTATTTCTTCTTCATTTATATCCGGTAGTACTGGGGCATCGGTTTCAGCTTCAAAGTCCTTCAGTAAATGTCCTTTAAATAATGGTGTAATTTTTACTTTGAACTCGCCCTCTATCTCGTCTGGGTTTTCAAAGATGGTACTGATTACTGCATCCGTGGCCAGTTCGCGAGTTTTATCCAGCTCACCTGCGAGACTGGTCCAGTAGTCACCATCGAACAACACCCCCCATGAATCATAAAACTCGCCGGTATAAAAACTAAAAGGATTGGCTGCAAGGTCCTTTCCTCTTATAGCCTTTGCGAATGTATCTATTTGTTCATTGGTATAGTAGATTGCTTGTTGATCTTCTGGTGGATTTGTCTTTCCAAATATTGATGCTCTGGTATTCCACTTTGTTACTTCTTTAAATTTTTCTATTTTGGTCGAAGGAATCGTCGTAGAGTGCTCAACACCAATGGTTTTAAATTCTTTACTTAGGTATGCGTTATTTCCATCGTATTCTATGGACAGTGGTCCATCACCAGAACCTGATTTAATATTGTTGATCGCTGCGACGCTCAGGCCAAACGATGGGATAACGGTTAAGGCAACAACAAGCGCCTCCACAGAAGTTTGGAACTCAGTGAGATTAAGGTCTTGACCCAAGAATTCTGGGGATATATCTATTTGCACTTGAAAATCATTTTCGTTTGAGTTGATGAGTTTGTCTGAGAGGTTTTCTGAGACTTTAAGTTTGAACTCCTCATATCCATAGCCGTCTTCGATTAGTATAGCTAAGAATGTGTTTGAAAGCAAATCCTCAAGCGACCCGTCCTTAGTGGCTTTTCCAAATGCATCGGATATCTTCTCAATAGCCAAGGAGTTTATGACGGGGTCAATTTTCTTTAAGATAATTTCGTTTTCGTCACTATATGTGATATAGTTAATTTTACGATCAGAGTATTGACTCAACAATATTAGCTCGAACAACCCTTTGTTTGATGGCGAAGACAAGTCTTTTTCTAAAGATTTCACAATCCAGTGAGATGCCGCCGCAGAATAATCAGCTTCATCATCGAAATTTGGACCGAAGATGGTAACCTCTTTGTTTTCTAGATATGCATCAATAGCCGTCTCTATTTCTGGGGTCATGTATTTATCAATGAAAGCTCCGTTAGACAACAGACCCTTCAAGTCATCATTTATAAGGCTCGATGAGCCGTTGGATATTTTGCTAGGGTGATACTTTCCAAACTTCTGTGGATCATCCAACTTGTTTTCAAATCCAGTTACGCCAATCAAGCCTTTTATTTTATCTCTTGGAGTTATCATCCTAACACCTCAAGTGCAACCGCAACATTCGTGGGAATCTTAATCTCGTCTCCTTCTGTGAGATGAGCCTCGGTGGGCGCATTATTTAATTTCGCAATAATCCACCATAGAGATTGGTCTCCCATGTACTTCGAAGCTAAATACCAGAACTTCTCACCATTAGACCAATAGTGAGTAATCGTCGGGATTCTATCAATATCTTCTTGCGAAGGGTTAGACAAAACAGGCGTTGCGAATTGCTCTATTTCTTTCACTCCTCGATCTTCAAAGATTTTTTCATACATTTCATTTCTATTTTTAGCTATTCTTCTTGAGTTAAGTCTTGACATAATTAAGATCCTCCATCATATGGGAACTTAGTGAATGTAGAAGCTACAGGCTCTCCACCAGTTGAATTCCATCCTAAGTCATATTCGTGTTGCGGTGTGAAGTCCAGAGATACGTTGTATACTTTCGGGAAAAACTTTCCTTCTCTTTCCTTCCCTTCATTAAACATTCCCATGTCTATGACTGGTGTCGCACTGAATGAACCGATCCAACCTAAGAGGCCATCACCAACACCGTTCTGTATTAAGTTAGCAAACTTTAATCGAACCAATGGTGACTTCGCAAGAGATAGGGCGTTTCTGGTGATAGTCGTCGTAGACTCTGACGGTGGTGCAATACTTGTGTGATAAGCAGGATACATGAACTGCTTTACTTTGTTTACTTTAGTCAAATTTCCTTTGGCCTCTGCGATATCTGCCGCAGGCAAATCAAAACTCAAA
>Ga0181417_1000675_pt1 | contig 11023 bp, 11 predicted proteins | sample 40SPOviralmetaG_FD_130142 | JGI IMG/M metagenome (GOLD analysis project Ga0181417, IMG submission 130142) | Marine viral communities from the oligotrophic San Pedro Time Series (SPOT) site, San Pedro Channel, CA, USA - 40 SPOT_SRF_2013-02-13 | ecosystem: Environmental > Aquatic > Marine > Strait...
AAATTGACCAATATTGCTGTTCAGATAGGGGTGTACACAAAAATATCAGAACAGAAAGAATTTTGCGGATCGCACGTCATCGATAAATAATATCATATACTTATAAATGTCAAGTGTTATTGATGGTGCTGTGACGGTACCACTAGCCAGGTTTACGATGTCCATTCTTATATGGATGCTTTTACTATTCAGCATACCTCTCATGCGTTTAGAATGGAAATACTGGGCTAACATGTCCATGTTAACCGTTATCCTACCAATGTTGATATGGTGGCTCGGTAATCATAGCATTTTCTTGAGTGCTAAAACTGGAACCGTGTTCATGGTTTCAGCCTTTTCTGTCCTGTTTATGATTCTACTGACTGAAGGTTTTAGGTGGGCTAAATTAAAGAAGTACCTGAAAGAGTATGGTAAAGATCCTAAGGATACTGCCGTAGCAACGTTGATAGTAACGGGTGCTATGGTAGTTGGTGCTGGGGTTGCGTACATATCTCAGAGTGGGGATGTACTTCGATTTTAAAAATAACGTCGCGCGAAATAGAAAATTACAGCAGCGACAAGCCCCGTAGAGGCTAACCCTACAAAGCTTCGGTTACCCTGTGCGTTTACAAATTGAGGAATGGTGGTTGCGAGTTTATCCTGGACAGGCTTGCTCACGGCGGCTGAGCAGGCGACCGCAACGATGAGAGCCTGCATCTGATCATCGGTGAGATCTAAGGGGTTCCTTTTCTTAGAATCCGAACCCTCGTTTCCAGCGGTTTGGGAAACCATAGCGGGGGGTTGAGCCATCATCTGCTGCTGAACCACACGAGGGTCCATAGCCATCATAGGCGCATCTAAACTATCCTGGGACTGTCCCATAATATCGGCGATCGGTGTAGAATCCATGGTTTCTTTACTTTGTAGTATATTTTTTTCAGGCGAATTTTCCACAAATGTAGTACTGTTATTTATAGGAACCATCCCGTCGGTGGGATCAGATAAATTTAACGTAGGAATATTAGCCGACATTTAATAGTGAACAATGTTTTCTAATAAATAATTTTTCGCGCTCACCTAGTTTTAGTAATTTTAATGGGGGTACTCTTTTTTGCCTGTTTAAGACTATTGGCTGCGCTCCCACCTTTAGGATTGAACATCTTTTTATGCGTATTCCAATATTCTGGAGCCCCAACCTTAAAATTTTTTCGTAATTTTGCTTTATACCAAAATACACAATCTTCTATCTTGTTACTTTTACTGGTGTTATCCAAAACAATACATTCATAATTTTCGGTACACGCATCCATGACCTTATTAAACATATCAAAATTTGGGAAAATACCAAAAAAGGATTTGTAAAGCTTCTCTCTATTCTGAATGATGTTCTCCCTGAGAATAAATACATAATCCACATTAGCGCGAAGTGCTGGTGGAAGGTCCATACAATACTGCATCGTCAACATGAAGAAGATTTTCCAGTGTCGACCATTCATAAAACACTGCCTGATACATGTATCGCGCATGAATTTGTTATCATACATACAATCGTCCAATAATAAGAATGCACCACAATTTGATTTACCCGCTCCCACGAGTTTCCTCTGTCTTTCCATAACACGTTCTATGGCATCCCTGTCATAATCTCCGTAAATGAAAAGATCTGGAACATATTGTTGATAATAGTGATTACCTTCTTCAGTCGCAGACAAAACTATTCCAGCTGGTAAATGTTTCTTGTGCCATAAAATGTCGGTGACGAGTGTAGATTTACCAGTATTACGCTTACCAACAAAAACACATACTTTATCATCCGCCATGGTGGCTGGATTAAATTTACGTAATCGTAGATCCATCTATAATACCGCCCCGTTTTATTTCATAAAATTTTACTCACATCTAGTAAGAATGGCAGGTAAACTTCAAATCGCCATAACAGGAACCCAGGACCAGTGGCTCACAGGTGCTCCTGAGATTTCGTATTTTACGTCTATATTTAAAAGACATAGCCAATTCTCTACTGAGGCAGTAGAATTACCCCTTTCGGGTGATATACAATTAGGAAGCTTATTAAAATGTCGTGTACCCAGCAACGTGGGAGATTTGGTTAGAAGTACTATACTTAAAATAGAAATAGACACTCTTTCAGGGACTTCTAATCTATACAATACGTCTATAGGTACTCATGTTATTCAGTACGCCGATTTGAAGATAGGAGGACAAACAATAGAACGTATAACCGGTGATTTCATATACATGTACAATCAATTAAATAACAACACAGATGAAACTGGAACAACTTTATATTACCTAACTAGTCATAACAGGTTATCTAATCCAACTACGGAATTATATGTACATCTTCCATTTTATTTCTTCAGGAACCCAAGTTTAGCTATACCCGTGTGTGCTATAACTAAACAACTCGTAGAAATAGATATAAAATTCAGGGATGTCGACGACGATATATCTTTTAACTACACATCATCAAATTCTATAAATGTAAGAAAAAGAACTACAAATGGAGGTATAAAAAATGCTTCCATCATAACAGATTTTTATTTTGTTTCCGAGGATGAACGAAACTTTTTACTCACGAGACCTATAGAATATTTAATCACACAATTACAAGTATCTAAATTGGTATATAAACCAAATGAATCAAAAAAATCCGCACTTTTAAAATTTAAAAATCCAGTCAAAGAGATGTTTTTTGTGGCAAAAGAAGAATATTCTGAAAACCCATATCAAGTAGAATGGTACCAAGTGGGATCTAATCTAAACGGTATAGAAGAAAACGAATCATTTGGATCGTCGGTTGCTATGAGTGCAGATGGAAAACGTATAGCTGTAGGAGCTATGAACCATAGTAGCGATGATGGTGAAGTACGCGTGTACGATAATGTGGAAGGTCAATGGACGCAAGTAGGACCATCTATTCCTGGTGCAACTAACGAGAGGTTTGGACAATCTATCTCTATATCTTCGGATGGTATGCGAGTAGCCGTGGGTGCAGCTTATGGTACCGAAACGATAAAGGTTTATGAATACTCGAACGCGTCTTGGAACAAAATATTTGAAGCGAGTGGAGTTTCAGGTGATCAATTCGGGAAAACAATTTCTATATCATCGGATGGTAAACGTGTTGCGTCTGGTGCGTTAAGTGATACTACAAACACTGGATATGCTCGTGTTTATGATATAGATTCTCAAACATTATTAGTTCAGTTAGCAGGTGCGAGTACCAATGAATATTTTGGTTCGTCTGTTTCTCTGAATTCTGATGGTACACGATTAGCTGTAGGTGCTGATCAATACCAGAATGGTAATGGTTATGTAAAAATTTATACAGAATCTGAAGGTTCGTGGTCATCCTTGGGTCAAATTTCGGGAGAAAGTAATGGTGATAGATTCGGACATGCAGTTTCAATCTCTTCAAATGGAAATCGCGTCGCCGTAGGAGCATATGTACATGCTAGCAATCGAGGACATGTCCGTATTTACGAATATTCGGGTGGTACTTGGAATAAAATTGGAATTGATTTAGACGGTGAAGGTTCTGGTGATGAATTTGGGTTTAGTGTATCATTATCATCTAACGGTAAACGTGTTATGGCCGGTGGCCCAAAGTATGAGAGTGATGATAGAGGTGTTGTGAAAGTGTACGAAGAAACCGATGGAACTTGGAATCAAGTATTTTCGAATATTGGGGGAGGGGCGGGTGATAAAATGGGGAGAGTTGTATCCATGTCGAGTGATGGAAATGTTATAGTTGCAGGTTCTAGTTTGGCTACAAGTCAAGATGGAAAAGTTGTGGTATACACATGTGTGGTGTTTGAAAATCGTCTCATGGATACTACAACAAATGATCAAGCTTTAACACCCTTATCTACAACAATTCCTGGTACAAATACGTTTCAGATAACAAAATTAGGTCAAGACATCGACGGGGAGGCTGCGTATGACCAGTCTGGGTACTCGGTATCTATGTCCTCAGACGGCACGCGCATGGCGATCGGCGCCATAATGCCCCCCCAGGGCGGCGGCATCACCGGCGGGACCGGTAAGGTTCGGGTGTACGAATGGGACAATGTATCTTGGAGCCAGCTTGGCGCAGATATTGACGGCGAGAGTGCGGAAGACTACTTTGGCACTTCAGTGTCTATATCCTCTGACGGCACGCGCGTTGCGATCGGTGCACCATTTAATAACCCCACCAATACTGCTGCCGGCGACAGAGTCGGTCATGTGCGCGTGTACGAATGGGACAATGTATCTTGGAGCCAGGTGGGTGGCGATATTGATGGCGAGGCTGTGGGCGACCAGTCTGGGTACTCGGTATCTATGTCCTCAGACGGCACGCGGGTGGCGATCGGCGCTTTGTTTAACGACGGCACCGCCTCCAACGCCGGCCACGTGCGGGTCTATGAATACGATGCTACTTATGGTTGGAATAAAATTGGAAATGATATCGACGGCGAGGGTTATGGAGACCGGTCCGGGCGATCAGTATCTCTATCATCGGATGGCACGCGGGTGGCGATCGGTGCATATATTAACAACCCCACCAATAATGGTGCCGGCGTCGACATCGGCCATGTGCGTGTGTACTCAGAGAGCAGCGGGGCGTGGAGCCAGTTGGGTGGCGATATCGATGGCGAGGCGCGAGACGACTTGTCCGGGTGGTCAGTATCTATATCAGGAGACGGTACGCGGGTGGCGATCGGCGCTCCCTACAACGACCCTAGCACCGGTAATAACGCCGGCCACGTGCGTGTGTATGATTGGAACAATGTATCTTGGAGCCAGGTGGGCCAAGATATCGACGGCGAGGCTGCGGCCGACAACTCCGGGTGGTCGGTATCTCTATCATCGGATGGCACACATTTGGCGATAGGCTCTCCCTACAACGACCCTAGCACCGGCGATGACGCCGGCCACGTTCGGGTGTACGTCTACAACAGCGTCACTCCTGCGTGGGAGCAGGTAGGGTCAGATATAGACGGCGAGGCTTTGGACGACTTGTCCGGATACTCGCTATCTATGTCCTCAGACGGCACGCGCGTGGCGATCGGCACTCCTTTCAACGACGGCAATGGCATTTCGACCGGTCGGGTGCGTGTGTACTCTTTGACTGAAGCTAGCAATACAGATCAAACCATTAACATAATCTTATCAGGTAAACGTTCCGATTATAGATCGATAAAGAATATAAAATTTGATTGTAATGGTGAAACCATATTTGATCAAAGTGGGCAATATCTGGCATACGAACAATCACTTCGTCATCATACAGGGTGCCCGAGTCCCGTGTATGAATTTTATATGTACTCCTTTTCTCTTCAACCCGAGATGTATTACCCCACGGGACAATTAAACATGAGTCGTATAATACACAAAAAGATAGATGTTGAATTGGAAGATGTCTCGTCACTATCAAAAACTAACCTATCTATTTACGCCCAAAATTACAATGTACTTCACGTAGAAAGTGGTTTAGCGGGCTTAAAATTTTAACGTATAGTATTAGGAATGGCGGGACGATTACAACTCGCCACGAAGGGTACTCAGGATATATTCTTCACAGACGATCCAGAGTACACGCACTTCGTAAAAAATTTCAGGAAACATACAAACTTCGCGAAATATGAAGTAAACCATGAATTAGATGGAAACCTAGAATATGGAAGTACTTTAAGATGTACGATTCCTAACAATTGTGGTGATCTCATAAAAAACGTTAGTGTTCAGTTCGAACTTCCACCTCTCACGTTTGGTACTACGTATACATACATAGAATCTATAGGTCATGCGTTGATTGAATATATAGATTTGATCATAGGAGGTCAGGTTATTCAGAGAATACCAGCAGATTGGCTCCAGATACACTCCGAAAACTACATAACTCAGACGAAACAAACGAATTTGTCCAAATTAATAGGTAAATGTCCAGACGAACTTTCGGGAACAAATGTGAGTGATACAAAAATACAAGGATATTTGGGAACCGCAACTACTCCCCGAAAATGTATAGTAGACATACCTTTTTATTTTTATAATAATCCAGAATTGTCTATCCCTTTATGCGCACTTACCCGGCAAGAATGTGAAATAGAAATTAAATTAAACACCCGAGAAAAGTGTATAACCGATTTACCGGTGAGCGCTTCACCCAATAATACAACATTCAATGTTGTTGTTGAGAGTGGTGGGATGGCATATATAATAGACGGTGCTACCCACCCCACGCTTACATTGATAAAAGGGAACACGTATAATTTTACATACAATAAATCTGGGCATCCTTTCGCGTTGAGAGAAACGGGTGGAACATCATACGCGAATGGTTTAAGTTCGGCCACAGATCCCGCAACTTTTACAGTTCCACTCGATGCACCCAATACGTTGGAGTATTATTGTACATCACACTCGGTTATGAAAGGAACTATAAATCTAATTTCTTCAGGTATATATGATGTGGGTATAAACTCAATGTCTCTCCAGACAGAAATGGTACAACTCGGAGACCCGGAACGGATAAAATACCAATCAGAAGAAGTGAATCATATCATAACACAACTCCAAGTGAGCAGGGATACGATTCCGGCCAATACAAACCCTTTTAAACATAGAACCGAATTTATAAATCCAGTCAAAGAATTATTTTTCGTTATACAGAGAACGAGTGTATCGAATCCGTTTGATTATGATCACCCGAGTCAAATTTTAAACAATGATTATATTTCCTACGAAAATTTACAAAGTTTGGAGATGACATTGGATGGTGAAGTCGTGTTGAATGAAAAGACGGGTAAATTTATAAACCTTCGAGCTGTTCAGAGTGGTATTCATCATTCCCGGACGCAATTATTTAGACGATTTTACTCCTACAGTTTCGCATTAGAACCAGAAAGATGGTACCCCACAGGTCAAAGAAATTTCAGTATGATCAAAAACCAAAATTTCAAATTTGACTTGAACGCTTTGTCAGAAAATAGAGAGCTTAGAGTTTATGCGCTAAGCAATAACATATTAGAATTTAAAGATGGAGTCGCAAAACTTCGCTTCAACTCTGGAAAAATCGGCAATTGAGATTATAACACCTGTATTAGAACACTCCGTGGTTCTCTCAGGACAATACGCTAAAGCGTGTGGTAGGGATACTATACTGGGAAAGGATATGGAATATTGTATGAAATATTGTGCCATGAACACGGTCGGTAATAAGATAGGTTCCTATTTTCCAGACATTTACGACGAGGAGGAATCGGATGATGAAGAAATCGAAGTCGTAGATGAAGTGGAAGAGGATATTCAATTCGAGCCTTATTCAGGGAGTGATGTGAACATGCTCGCTATAAACGATGCGTATGATGCGTGGGAATCATGGAAGCCGACTAATCCGTCAGAGAAGATGATAAAAAATGCTATTGATAGTAATGAGCACCTCTGAATTACCAGAGGGATGGACCGATACAAATTATAAATCATTTAAAACGGTAGACAACTCATCAGTATCGAGTCTCTCAGACGAAGAAGATTCTGATGATGAGGAAGAAGATGGAGATGAAAAAATCAAGGGGTACAGGAAAGAAAAATACAAAAAATTAGTCTTTGTTGAAGAGTTATTACCAGAATAAAATCTTAACCTATTATAAAATGTCTAACCCTGCCGCTTCCGAGGTACTCGCTTCCATCTCCCGTGAGCTCGAGACTCAGTCTCTCAATGCCGTTGTTGCGGGTTTCTCCTTCGCGGCTGCCCTTTCTTGGATGGATCTCGTTCGATGGGGTATTCACCAGATCGTACGCGTCCAGAAGAATGGTGGTCTTAACTACGCTCTCACCGCGCTGTTCACCACTCTCCTCTCTGTCCTTGTATTCATGCTCATCTCCCGCTTATCCACTCGCGTCAAGAAGCCCGCTTCTCCCGTATTTGCCATCACCCGCTAATTTTTTTAGGTCGAGTGAGCAAAATGAACGCTAAACCGACAAATACTATCAGGAAAATGTATACATACCCTTTCCACCTATCCGGATCTTCCATTTCAGGGATGCGCACAGGTGGTGGTAAAGAGAAATCTTTAACGACCTTAGGTGTCGTATATAATTTGTCTGTACTACATTCGATATTCAGTTTTAATATATGGTTAGCGTTTCTAAAATTGTACGGGATTAAACGATTATTACTACTGTAGAAGAATTGTATACGTAATTTTGATATGTTTTGTGTACCCGTGTCAAAATTATGCTCTACCGCATCATCAGAACCCGAATAGTTAATAACGTCACCACACATAAGGATTCTCCCTGTATAAAAGGGTGTATCGGAATATACAGTTTTATTCAATTCGTCAGCGCCGTTGCTGATTTTTATGATGAGGGCATCTGGGCCCTGTAAATTAACACTTCCGGTGGTGAGAGTGTTATTCGTGGATGTCACGTTACTCGCGGGGAGACCTAAAATATCGTGCGGTGTTGTTTTTCCATCCACGGCAACACTAGAGTGATACCCATTTGTGCCACCGTAAAAATTAAACGTAAACTCAGAAGAACCAGTAAATGTTATATCATTTTTATCTTTATCATACGCGACAGTTATACCAGTTAATTTAGTATCCAATTCAGTAGCTAAAGTTCTTCCGCTATAATTTCCATTATCAAGTGTAATTATAGTATTAGTATTATTAATAGAAAACGTATTGTTATTATCATTAACGAGTAATTGACTCGCGTGAATACGTGCAGAAACTATAGACAATTTCTTAACATCATAAATAGGATGACGTAATTCGACAACGTAGTCTCCTGGATTCGGATACGATACGGGATCTCGTTCACTACTATCTATATCTAACGTGTATACGCTCATTAAAATATATGGATAATATTTTAATGGGTGTTATTTTACAATCTATATTATTTAAAAGTATTGTTGAGATAAAGGGTTCTTTTGCATTTGATTTTTGGCTATGTTGAGACTGGCACCCGATGCCAATGGATTCTGATTTCCCTTGTATGTGTTTAATTGGTGATAAGAATCGTTGGTGTATTGCTGTGTCCATCCACCGTTGACACCATTGACACGCCCGTCTATACGAGTAGTGTCTGTTCTCGCAGCGGTAGGTAAACCACCCTGATTGAGGGGCCCGGAGCGCACGTTCATGCGACCAGCATTACCGGCACGATTCGCCTTGCCTCTGCGATCGTCGGGGCGGAACCCATACTTTTGAAGTTCCTCGACGGTATGAGGTGCTGCGTACGTACGCTTTTCGCCAATTTTGGAGGCGGGTGAGGTGAGGTAGCCGTGTGCGTATTTGTGAATATTGGGTGCGGGATTATTGTTGTACGCGTATTGTTCGATATTACCATCCTTCTTATTCCTGGTGGGATCCTGGGAAGATGTGAGTTCGGATACGAGACGCTTAGCTCCACGGAAACCGAGACCGTCGGTTCTGGATCCAGTCTCGGAACGGTTAGTAGGTCGCTTAGTATGTTCATGTTCGGAACGTACGACGACGCCCGACATACCCTGCGCCCGTCCACCAACTGGGGGGCGACGACCGGTCAGCATAGCGGTAGTCTCGGGCCTATTATTGCCTATTTCACCCATGACACCGCGACGACCACCTGATATATCATGCGCTGGACCACTCCTACCGGGCAGGGTAGTTAAACGATACGCACCGACGTTTTCTGGGTTTACACGAAAGAGCTGTTGATGTCCGCCGAAAGATGGAACTTCGGGACCCACGCCTAAACCGGGGCCTACGAGTTGTTTTTCCACTGGGGAAAGATTATTCATTCGGCCTGTGTCAAACATGCGATCACGCATTTCTAAAACTTCACTTCCACTGGTCCTATATTGAGGAGCTATGTCTCCGAATGTGGGATGTTCGAGTTTGCGCTGTGGTGTACGGGTTGAGGAATTATCCATAATCGCTGGAGCAACCATATCCTGTATAGGTTGTATGGGCTCAGTCATGGGTGGTATGTTTTTTTCGGGTTGCTCGCTTAATCGCTTTCCTAAATAAGCTAATCCAGCTATAGCAGCTATAGATACTGGGTCCGCCATTCTTAATTGTTGTCGATATTTTTTATTTAGCATATCTCTGATTGAACACAACATTCTGAGTCATCGCACGAGTACTGGCGGGCTCATAAGTCCTGGTTCGAAGAGGCAACTTGCATTCGACATTTTGAATGGGGAAATATTGATTTTCGTATGTTTTAGCTATAGATGTATTAAATGTAGAGGTGGATTGAGGACGTAATTGATCACTCGTTTCTATGAATTGGGCTGGGGAACCTTTACCGGCCATATAAGGAGCGGTTCCGTATAACATGGTATTTGGGCGGCCGGATCCATAGTTAAGTGTACTGGGCTGAGGGTAAACAAAAACTTCATCGGTCGCACACACGGGAGGGTGTGCTGGATTCTGGACAAGACTTAATCCTGGTTGGAGTTGGTACGCCATTTATTATTACACGAGAATATTATCTACCTAAATGGGTGGTTTTATTACATACCACCCGGAGACGATGGACCAGTCCTTCGCGAACCACCGCTACCAAAATTACCATAACCACCACCACCCCTAGCACCTTCATTAGTATCTATACCCCCAAAAGCTTCCAATTGAACGCCGCGAGCGTTGGGATCGCAGAATAATCCGTCAGTCTTACACATAGGGGCACCCTTCTTACCATATAAGAATTCGGCATATGCGGTCTGATCGCCTGGTATTCCGGATACTGGAGAAGTTACAAACTGCCTCGCGAGAGCGTTCCTTTGACGATCTGGCCAAGGGGAACGAGATTTCTGGGGACCGTATTGAAGATCACCGGTTAAATATTTATCTATTTCCGAAGAAACACTATCTACATCACAAGCGGAAGGGCGATCGGGGCGACCATCATAATCGGACAGTAAAACGTTTGCCATGGGGTTATCGGCGGTAGGGAGTTGGCATCCAGGATTTCCATTAGCCGCACGCGCGGAACCATGTTTAATCATGTTATTTTGTTCCATCGCGTATAAAACACC
>Ga0181417_1000676_pt1 | contig 11015 bp, 31 predicted proteins | sample 40SPOviralmetaG_FD_130142 | JGI IMG/M metagenome (GOLD analysis project Ga0181417, IMG submission 130142) | Marine viral communities from the oligotrophic San Pedro Time Series (SPOT) site, San Pedro Channel, CA, USA - 40 SPOT_SRF_2013-02-13 | ecosystem: Environmental > Aquatic > Marine > Strait...
AATGGATATTGGAGTATAGTATGAGTTCACAATTAAATGTAGACACCATTGTAGATAAAGCAGGTAGTGGTGGGTCAAATGTTAAGATGGCTAATACCTCAACCTATGTATCTGATGCAGGTGCAGTTACACAAAATACTGTGCAAGGTTTATGCAAGGCTTGGGCATTTAAAATAAGTTCAGGAGCTAGTCTTACTGATTCATTAAATATGAGTTCTATTGATGATGATGGCACTGGAGATTATGGTTTAAATTATACTAATGCTTTTAATAATGTAGCTTACATACCTAATCAGAATGTTAGAGGTGGTGTTGCGGCAGGTAACTCTGATGGTCATTTTGCTGAAGTTCAAACTTGTAACACGACATCAGCAGAGTGTCAAACTTGGTATGGAGATGCTGGTACAAATGCAACTTTTATTGATTGGGAAGTTAGACATACTTTTTTTGGAGACCTCGCATAATGGCTAGTGAACTTAAAGTAGATAAATTTACAGGTGTAACCACAGCAGGTTCTATACTTGTAACAGGTGAAGGCAATAGTACAACAACTAATCTGCAACAAGGGTTGTGTAAGGCTTGGGGAGAGTTTAATGCTTCAACTTCATTACAAGATAACTTTAATACTACAAGTTTAACAGATAATGGCACAGGAGACACAACTATTGTAATAGCCGCAAACTTTTCAAATGCTTTATTTTCTCCTAATTCAAGTGCAGGGTATGCTTCAGATAATCCTGCTAATTATGGTGGTGGAATAGCAAATGTAGATTCTGGAAATGCTAGAATGAAAACAACTAGTCAAGATAGTTCTTCTGCTACAGATACAGCATTTCAAGCATATCAATTATTTGGAGACCTCGCATAATGGCTAGTATATTAAGAGTAAACACATTAACAGATGCAAGTAGTAATAATAGTGTAGCTACGAGTGTAGTTTTTAACGGAACCACAAAGGCTTGGGTGCATTTTGACCAAAGTGACCAAAGTATGTATGACAATTATAATATAGGTAGCATTACAGATAAAGCTGTAGGTGAGACCACATTTGCTTTTACTAGCAACATGAGTGCAGCAAATTGGTCTGCGAGTTTTTATGCTAATACAAGTGGCAGTTCTGGTGATGGTCAATTTGGAGCAAGTATGAGTGGAAACATAGGTTTGAGAACAGCAACAGGATTTCTTTTTGAGGGTTACAATGGTAGTAGTATGATTGACTCAAAGCATTGTGATACACAAGTATTTGGAGACTTAGCATGACCAGAGCAGCAGAAATAGCAAAGATTATTGGCAAGGGTTCTGTTGCCATACATGGTGAAGCAGGAACTACAAGCAGTGGGTCAACAGGGTTGACAACTAATCTGCAACAAGGGTTAGCTAAAGTTTGGGCAAGGGTAGCAGATGAAAATGGTTCATACTTAGACTCTTTTAATACAACATCTTTAACTGATTCAGCAGTGGGTAAAGCAGTTGTAGTTCTTACATCAGCAATGTCAAATGCAAATTATTCTGTATCTTTAGCTATAGGTGAAAACTTTTCAGAGCCTAACATAAATAGTGCATCAACAGGTAATTATGAAGTTTGGGTTTATGATGAAGGTGGTGGTGCATATAGAGATGTTACCACCCACAGTTCAGTATTAGGAGACCTCGCATAATGGTCAAGGCTAGTGAAGTAAAAGCACAGATAGATACACACGAAGCAGTATGTGCTGAGAGATGGAAAGAAACTATCTTACGAATCAAACGTATTGAAGCAATTATGATTGGTACAGCAGGTACTATGATACTAATGATGGCAGGGTTGCTCTTGAGGTAAGTATGGTAGTTGCAGAAATTCTTACTGGTATTGCTCTAGTACAAAAATCAGTAGATTTCATAAAGAGCAACATAGGCACAGTCAACGATATAAAAGATATAGCTAAACAGATTGATGGATTCTTTGAGGGAGAAGCTCAAATGAATAAATCATCAGGTAAAGGTATGTCTATTGCTGAACAGTTTGGATCTGTTGAATCAAGTGCATCTGATTTCATTGATAGGAAATTGCTTGAAGAAAAAAGAAATGAATTAAAGAACATGATTAATCTTAGATTTGGTCCTACTGCATGGGATCAGATCATAGCTGAACGAGCAGATAGAATAAACAAGGTTAAAGAAGCTAAAAAGATTCAACGTATTGAAGCTAGACAAAAGCAAAAAGAAATAATTGATGTGTTACAAACAGCAGGAATTGTTTTCTGTGTTATTGCAGTACTAGGTATTATCATTGCTATGTATGTAAAAGCATTTGCTAAAGACTATACAAGACAACAAAAAATACAAAGAGGTGAAATAGTTTTACCAACTATGACAACTTGTAGATTAATGAAACAAAAAGTTTACAAAGATAAAATGGCTTGTATATATCAAGGTGCAAACAAAACATATGAGTTAGAATTTACTGACATACATATTGGTTGCCCTAGACAATATAAATGTATTTTAAATCCCAATGGTAAAGAACCTAACATAGATCAAATAATGGAAAGTTTAAGGAGTATAACAAAATGACAGCATTTATGTTGGCTTGTTATCTTAATGGGTCATTAAATGGTACAATTTATTTTAGATCTATTAATGATTGTAGTTATTATACAAAGTATTTAAGTGAACAAACATATGACAGTGCTACTGGTGAGGAAGTAATATACAAATGTATATGTAAACTTGTGCCACAAGTAGACGAAAAGAAAGTAAAGGTTTACTAATGACAGAAGATAAAAAGAAAATTGTTAACGTAGACATAGGGCAAAATAGTTTTGAGTTATCACTGAGAATACTTGGTAATGAGTTTGTTGCTATTAAGATTGGCTCTACTAATTTTAGTGGTAAGCTAATAGCTGGTGGTATTCTTTTGCTATTTTTTACTTTAGTCTTATTGGAAGGTTTTGGATTAAATGAGATTTTAATACAATGAATGTAGACACTTTTTTAAAATGGAAGATACTACCAAGATTTATGATGCTTGCTAGTACGATAATGTCCTGGAGATGTGCCGAATGGTTTATGGATTTAGATGCACCAACTGCTAGTCAATCTGCATTTGTATCTGTGGTCATGGGTGTAATGACTGGTGTGTTTGGTATATGGATGGGTCACGAACATAAAGGAGAAAACAATGTTAACAGCACTAATAGGTCCAGTAAGTAAACTTGTTGGCAAGTTTATTGAAGATAAGGATGTAAAAAATAAATTAGCACACGATCTTGCTACTATGGCTGAGAAACACGCACAAGAATTAGCAAAAGGTCAAATTGAAATAAACAAAGCAGAAGCACAGCATAAATCTATATTTGTTGCTGGTTGGAGACCTTTTATTGGTTGGACTTGTGGCGTTGCGTTGTGTTGGCATTTTGTTTTAGCTCCTATAACTGTATTTCTTTGTGCATATTTAGATGTTGTCATTGTTGACTTGCCTACATTTGACATGGGTTCTTTAATGACTGTATTGATGGGTATGCTCGGATTGGGTGGACTTAGGACATATGAAAAACAAAAAGGTTTGACAAAATGAGTAAGTTTTACATGAAGTTATACGATTTTTTTAAAGTTATATCTGATTATTTTTGGAATAAATCTGTTAAAAATAACAAAAGGAAAAAAAAATGATGTGGTTTTGGTTGAAATTATCAAAGTTTTTTAATAAAATTGGTAATTATTTTTATTATCGTCATGTAAGTTCACTTAGATTTAAACAGGAGATTGAAATGAAAAAAGGACTTTACTCTAACATTCATGCTAAAAGAAAAAGAATAGCAGCAGGTTCAAAAGAAAAAATGAGAAAGCCTGGAAGTAAAGGTGCTCCAACAGCTAAGAACTTTAAACAAGCAGCTAAAACAGCTAAGAAAAAGAAATGACTTTATCAAAGAATTTCACTCTTAATGAGCTTACAAAGAGTCAAACAGCAGAACGTAAAGGGATAACAAACAATCCTGATGCTACAGCTATTTATAATTTAAGATTGTTAGCTGAAAACATATTACAGCCTATTCGCAATAAGTATGGTTCATTTATGGTAAGTTCAGGGTACAGATGCCCTGAATTGTCTATTGCTATTGGTAGCTCTAAAGATAGTCAGCATTGTAAAGGGCAAGCAGCCGACTTTGAGGTAGCTAATGTAGATAATTATGACCTCGCTGTGTGGATAAAAGAAAACTTAGAGTTCGATCAGCTTATATTAGAATGTTATACTGGTGGTAATACTGGATGGGTGCATTGTAGTTATGTTGAAGATGGAAGAAAAGAAGTGCTTACATACGACAGACTTAACGGCTATAGACATGGATTGATTAATGGCTAAGAAAAAAAGTGTAAATCTTTCTGTTGGTCGTGGAGAAAAACGATCAGTTAAACAGGGTGGTGGACTAACTGCAAAAGGCAGAGCTAAGTATAATCGTGCAACAGGCAGTAAGTTAAAAGCACCTGTGACAGGTAAGGTTAAAGCTGGAAGTAAAGATGCTAAAAGAAGAAAGAGCTTTTGTGCTAGGTCTAAGAGTTGGACAGGTCCTAGAGGTAAAGCTGCAAGACGTAGGTGGAAGTGTTAATTAACAAAGGAGAAAGCTAATGCCAATGGGTGCAGGAACTTATGGAAGTAAAAAAGGTAGACCAGCTAAGAAAAAAGGTCTAAGTGCAAAGCAAAAGACATTGCCTAGTGCTTTGCAAAAAAAGATTATGAAGTCTAAGAAAAAGAAATAGTTACTTATCATCTTTTTTATAAGTGTATCTAGTTCCATCTCTAGCTGAACCACGCTTGTAATCATATTTATGTGAGTCAATAATAACACCACCTAAGTCAGACACACCTGCGTGCACTTCAGGAGCCACAGGTTTGTAGCTTTTGACATTTGCTTCTAACTCATATTCTGCGACTGCTTTAGGGCAATCTTGAAACACCATATTAGCATCAATCTCACTTGAAAACACAAACCATCTTTTACCAAACTTTTTACCTTTAACTTCTCCTGTTTGCAGTAGTCGTATAAGTCTTTTTCTATTGCTTGGTGTATCTCCAAACATAAGTTCGGTTGCTTCCTGTGTGGAATAGTATGATTTAGAATGGTATTTCATCATCAAGCTCGTCTTTTAAAGCAGCAATAGGACTAGGTTTTGGTGGGTCTATTGTCTGTGCAAGTGATTTCATTCCAGGTTGTGATACTCCATCAGATATACTATCTGTGTAGACTCCTTGCACCACCTCTGATATGGCAAGACCAAACGTGCCATCATCATTACCAAATAGTTTTACAGAATACTTAGCATCTTTTCTAAGATGTATGTCTGCTGGGGAGCCATCTTTGTATGGTTTCCAATTAGAGTTACCATGTGTAGCTTTACCCTCTGAGTTAGGGTACAAGGTTATGTTCATAGTTTTTATGTATTTATTAGCCATTTGTTTTCCTTTCAAATTCATTTAAATATTTAACAAATATCTGAATTGCTTTCTTATACAAGTCAGGGTTATGTTCTTTCATTTCGTCTAAGGTAGACTGTGAATCAGTGTAATAAGCATCTAATTGATCTTTAGTTCTTTTCTGCCCACACCAATGTTCAAAGTCAGGAACCTTTGCTTCGTGCCTTTCTCTCCTTTCTTCAGGTGTTGTTTGAGGTACTTTAATTTGTTTTGGTGGTAGCTCTTTGAAATTAATCTTAGGTTTTTCTTTACCATTAGATCCATTGTCAATAGTGCCACCTTTTATTTCTTCAGGCATTGCTTCTTTAAAAGCGTCAGCTTCATCTTCTGCATAAACATCTCCATGTAATCCAACTAACTTAAGTATAACACGATCCTTTGCTCTTTTCTCTGCCATAGCATAAGGATAACTATTCTTGTTGTTAGATGGTGCAGCTTCTCCTATTGACCATTCTGATTTGTCTCCCATTTTGCCTGTAACAAGCAAGCTGACTATCTTTTTTTCAGAATTTGTTTCTAATATTAATGGTTCGTTAAAAACAATTCCTTTATGTACTGCAACTTTCTCTAGTGCTTTGTGCAACAGTACATATGTGCCATGACAATTCCACCCAGCCTGTTGATGTGTCATGCCTATTTCTTTTAACGTTTCTACAACCTTATCAGGTATATCACTTTTCATTTTTACCTCTTATCATTTTACTCAACATTTCCATAAGCACCTCGTTTTGCTGCGAAACAACTTTATGCTTATCCTCTAATTTAGCTATACGTTTCTCTAATAGATCTATAGCTTGTGCATGATACTGTTCAGTATCAGTCATTTGTTTTTGCCATTTATTGACTAATTCGTTTATCATATCCCAGCTTGCTCCTCTGCCATGTGTTGTATTCTGTCCTCATCAGTTACAGATTGATGTAGGTAATGTCTTGAACTCCACATCTTTTGCTGGTTTCTGCCACTCTCGCCTTTAATAGCAGTTCCATCTACAATCACTAGTCCTTTATCTTTTAGTGCCTTGTAGCGTGCTGTAATCGTGCTGTATCGGTATTGTGCTAGAGCATACTGCACCTGATCTGATATACACCCTGTTTCTCCAAAAGAATCTATCACTTCCCACACTATCTTTTCCATTTGAGTTGCTTCTACTTTGTTAGCACTTTCGTGGCTAGTAAAGGGATCAAGATTACGTCTTAATGTTATTGGATTTGTCATTATAAATTCTCCAATTCTTGTTTCATTTCTTCTTTTGTCATTTTAGACATACGTTCTTCAAGCTCTGCATTAGTCTCAATGCCATGAAGTTTGGCTAGTTTGTCTAATGTAAACTGTCCACTACTAGACATTCTGTCGTATTCCCAATAAAGATCAGATATTAAACTCAATGTTATGTTTAGTTTTTCATTAATTAGTTTTGTCATGTTAAATCTCCCATAGTTGTTTTGCTAGATTGGTTATGTTGGGTCCATGTCTTTGTGCTATCTGCACCATGTCAGGTTGGACAAGTCCAGCTAGTGTTTTCCATGAACCTCTGCTTGCTTTTAGTAAGTTCTGAGTAACTAACCAAGAACGTACTACATCATCATAAGCTCTTTGCAGATTATCTTCTGTCATAAGCTCACAATTCGTTTCGTCTACTATGTTATAGCCTGATGCCGTAACAAATAACAAAGCTGGTTTTTCTCCTGTAGCTTTCCAATAGACTGCTTGTTGCATAACTTGTTGTGCAGATGGTTCTGTCTTAGGTTTAGGCACTCGCCAAGACCTAGTTCCATCTTTCTTTGGTGGGTTTCTCATAGGTAGAGAGCATTTCAAATCTATCTGTCTGCCGCCACCTGAGTAATCCTGATATAAAACTATTGGTACATCTATTTTAGGTTCAACAAATTGCTTCATTGATTCTCCCTCAATACGATTAACACCCTCGAAATACTTGTGCAGTCCATCAACTGCGTGCTTAACCATTTCAGGTAGATGCTCACGAAACTCCTCGTATTCTTCTGCATCTTTACCATTATCCCATGTTCTAGGTGTGTAACCTTGATATTCTGTGAGTGCATATCTAACAGACTCGTTGATTTCCATAGGGTCTTGTTGTCCTCTGATTGGACTAAAGTTATGTAATCCCATAGCACAATCAACACCTGTCTGTACTTTGATGCCTGATATTGGTCTTGATGCCATAGGAAAGCTCATGTTGTGTTCTTTTCTAAGGTAATGTTTCAGCACCATTTCATCTTTAGTTATGGTTGCATTACTTTGACTCTCGTGTTTCATACCAAAGTCTATTCTGTAATCAGGTATCATGACCAAGTTGAAATCTCCTGTACTACATAACCATTATCCATACTTTCAACGAAAGTCACACCTCTCATTTTATCAAGAAATATCTCCCAATCATTACCATCATAATCAAAGTTTTCAATATCGACATCAAACTTATAACCATATTTGTTGACCATATCTTCTTTGTACATAAATTTTAAATCAGTCATAATAAACCTCTTTGTAGTCAGTGTGTAGTTGTGTTCTGTTACTAGCTTTTGCAGTAACATTAATTACAATAGCCATCTTTCCTGTTTTTTTATTTAAAGTATAATTAAAAGCTATTAAGTCTTTTTCTTCTGCTTGTTTTTTTATCCCTGAGATAGATAATCTTCTGTCTCCTCTGTTTACAGTTCTGTAAAAAGATAAATTACAAACAGTTCCATCTTCGTATGTTGCTGGTAATAAATGCTTTTCTCCATTGACCATTTTATCAAAGTCTATTTTAAATAGTTTTGCAAATCTCCTGATGCTTGTGTTCGCATCTATTATAGATTTGTTAAGCATTGTATTTGTAAGTCTAAGCTGACCAAAGTCAGGCTTTAAAGTTTTTAAAATTTTATCTTCTTCGTTCATAAGAACCTCCATTCCTTTGCTATTGATTACTAGATTATGCTTTATAATCTTTACTGTCAACATATTATTTAATTATAATTGACAGATTGTCAACAACTAAATATCATAGCAATATGAAATTAATTGATTACATAAAACAGAACAGACTTACACAAAATAAGTTTGCTATCAAATCAGGGTTAACTCGTTCAGCTATTTGTAGGTTATTAAAGTCTGAAAGATTTCCTAGTCCTGACACAATGAACAAGATAGAGTTAGCCACGCTTGGTCAGGTATCAGCAAATGATTTCTTAAAACAAATGCAAGAGAGAATGATAGATGGCAGATAGTCGTAACAAGGGTGCATCTTTTGAAAGAAAGATATGCAAGTTAATCAAAGACAATCTAAACATAGATGCCAAGAGAAACCTAGACCAATACCAAGCTAAAGGACAGGCTGACATTGTGATTCCTAGCTGGTCTATTGAGTGTAAAGCATACCAAAAAGGAACCACTTACAAACAATCTTGGCTAGAGCAAACAAGAGAAGCTGCAAAGCGTCTTAGTCTTACACCTGTTTTGATATACAAGTTTAACAACTGTCCTATAAAGTGTGTTATTCCTATTGATGTATTGTCTAGGAACTTTAGTGCTGGACATGACTTAGTTTGTGAGGTTGATATAGATACATGGTTTTACATAGTGAGGGAAAGAGATGTTATTAGCTGATGGATTTGAAAAGGCATTTATAGGTATAACAATACCTTGTCCAAATGCAGAGGAAGTTGCTGTTTACGATACTGCAATATGTTTAAGTGTATTGATGAATAGAGATGGAATGACAGAAGAAGAAGCGTTAGAGTATTTTCATTTCAATGTAGTTGGTGCTTATGTTGGCAAGTTTACACCAATATTTATTACTAGAGCTACGATAGAAGAAGCTAAAGAAAGTTGTGAATACTATGGAAACAATAGTTAGAGAAGCAGTATCTAATGATTTCTTTTACATTGAATCATTGAGAAGAAAAAATGGTTCTGCTTTAGGTTTTATACCTAAAAATGTTTATCTTAGCATATTAGAAAAAAAACGATTAGATAATAGAGATAGATGGGCATACTCAAAAATATGGGTAACTGTTGATAACAACGATTTGACAGGTTTTTGTTATGCTTCTTTCTCAAATGATCCTGTTAATATATTTCAGGTTGTTGTTCAGGAAGATGCTAGGCGTTGGCACAGAGCTTTATTGTTAGAAAAAATTGTTTACAAAGAAAGTTTGTTAAGAGGATTTACAAAAATTAAATGTAGAGTTGCTTATGATTTAGAAGCTAACACATATTGGAAAGCGATAGGATATAAACCAATATTACAAACTACTTCTTCGTGGTTAAATCAAAAAGAAAGTGCTAGTAAGCGACCAATCATAGTTTACCAAAAAACATTAAAAGAAAACGTAAAACAGATGGAATTATTTTATGGATAAGTTTGAATTACTACAAAAAACTGTTGATGTTATACAAGACAGAGGAGAAGATTATGGTTCTATTGTTGATAATCATACTCGCATTTCTCGTCTATGGTCTGTGTTGTTAGATACTAATGTTACACCTGAGCAAGTGGCTCTTTGTATGATAGCCGTAAAACAAGCTAGGTTGATGGAAACTCCTGACCATGAAGATTCCATACAAGATATTTTAGGCTATGCCCTTACTTACCATGAGTGTATCAATGGCAAAAAATGATTTTCACATATTTAAAAAGCAAGCTCGTCTATCCAAAACAAAAGAAAAATATATAGATGTTTTGTTAGCTATGAATGTTTTACCCAGCACTAATGAACACATGACTAGACTTACTCTTGAAGCCTATTGGGTGTACTATACAGAACTTTCTCAAATAGAAAGAAGCAACAGAGATGTTTCTCGTTTTGTGCATGGTTATGTAAGCAAGAATATCCAGGATAAATTATTTTCTTGACAGAATTTTGCTCCCTCGTATAATCAGCCTTGCTGTTCCTAGCAAAGCCGTATGGCAACGATCAAAACATAGTTTATGTATCTTAGCTTAGATGAATGTAAACTATAAAAATTAAAAAAAATATTAGAGTTTGTAATATAGTATAACTATTAACATATCTATGCACTGCTATAGCAGTGCATAGATAGAGATTTCTCTTTTATTTTTCGTCTTGATATATTCTGTTAGTTAAAATAGAAACTGTTTTACTTATTGGTCTTTGTCCTGACTCATAATAACTTATCATTCTTATTGTTATTCCAAGTAAATTTGCGAACTCGTTTTGCGTATATTGTAATCGAGTTCTGATAGTTTTAAATTGCTCTTTCGTTAATTGCATGGTAATTTCTCCTTTACCTTTGCTAGGTTAGGGCGTTGCATCTGTCATGTATGCAACGCCTTTTATTTTAGTTCTTGGCATATCCTAATTGTTAATTATTTCTAAAAGGCTTTCAGCAAATTCTAATCTGCCTTGTGAAAGATCTGCCGTTCCATCTGTGATAGTTGAATAATGATGCTCTTTGTTAATTTCAATTTCTCTTTTAACAAGATCGATTATTTTTTGTTGTTGTTCTTTTGTCATGTTTTATGCTTTCTCTTTTGCTAGTTATGGCATTGTTGCCGTTTTAAGAGCCGTGTAGCTCTGTTAATGTATAAGCTGGTAC
>Ga0181417_1000681_pt1 | contig 10942 bp, 11 predicted proteins | sample 40SPOviralmetaG_FD_130142 | JGI IMG/M metagenome (GOLD analysis project Ga0181417, IMG submission 130142) | Marine viral communities from the oligotrophic San Pedro Time Series (SPOT) site, San Pedro Channel, CA, USA - 40 SPOT_SRF_2013-02-13 | ecosystem: Environmental > Aquatic > Marine > Strait...
TACTTGCCATGCTCCTATCCTAACGCTATTGAAAATGCTATTGTGTTATCACTTACTTCTGTTATAGCACCTGCTACAGTATTAGAAGTTGTGGCTGTTAAACCATTTATTTCTAATGTACCTGTAACATATGTGTTAGAAGAAATCAATAAGGATCCACCTGATATATCTGTATTAGTAGAACTTAATGTTGTCTTCAAACCACTACTAACTAAATTACCAGCTGCAGTAAGCGATACGTTTGCGAAGACTGCATTAGCAGTAAGTTGCGATTCATTATTAGCAAAGTTGTTTAGTCTAACTAAACCTCTGTTTAGTTTTACTCTTTGTGTATTAAAAGTATCACTAAGTGCTACATTTGCAATTGCTGCCATTACCGTCTATCCTTTTTATTATTTATGTTATATTTATACAATAAGTCCATATTCATACTTATAAGCTATTGTATATCTTGGTTTTGTAACATAAGGCAAGGGAGGTCTTGCGCTATGAAGTATATTTGCTGGAAATATGGCTACTCTACCAGGCTTTGGTACTATCGCTTGTACAACTTCTTTATCTTCGTTATAAAACAGAGTTTCACCGCCTTCGTTGTGATCCCACTGTGTATTCGCATACACTAGAACAGTGGTATCGGTTTCGTATTTGCCATCATAATGAGATGTTGGACTATCTCCAGCCCTTAGTTTATTACAGTACAACCTTGTTAATATAATGTCAACATTATTTTTTAATTTATCCCAAAATAATTTTTGTACTTCTAATAAAAATGGATCATTCTTTTTAAAGTCATATGTGTCAGTTTTAAAATCATATTCTTCTGTATCAGTCTCAAATCTACTGTATTCAAACTGACTGACATATTTTTCTATCTCAACCAACCTATCTTTTGATATTAAGTTATCGTAAACATTAGCTAAGGGCATCTACTAATTCCGGTATACCAAAATTGAATGCTATGTTTATTCTAGCATTATCAGTCATGTTAGCTTTAACACCATGGTTTAACCAACTTGGAAATAATAAAATGTCTCCTGTTTCAATCTTTAAATGATTAACTTCTTGAACAGCATCCTCATTAAAAAATAAATCATCAAAGTTGGCTTTGAGTGGAGTTTGCATCATTATACCAGGTGTTCCTTCTGGTACATCAACATAGTATATTCCTGATATAACTCTTTCTCTATGGTCGTGATATTCTTGGTATTGATATTTTTGTTGATAGTTAACCCAGAGCTCTGTCATTAACATTTTAGCTTCACCTTTCCATTGACGTTTGTCCATGTAAGATCTAACATATATTGCAATAACTTTAGATATCTCTTGAAATTCTGGTCTTTTAAATAATTGGTCATCATATGCATAACTTGACCATACATGACAATTCCATGGCAACTCACTCATGTCTTCAGTTTCTTTTCTTACTTCATGACATATAGGGAGTAGGTCTCTATTATATTTTTTCCAGTTATCTAGTTTCCCATGGAATATAGGAACACTAAAGAGATTCTTGAACATATTTCATTATAACACTTTTTTTAAAGTTGTCAACACTTCATCAATTTTATTTTCTATACTCTTGACTTTATCTTCTAATTGGTCTATCTTTTCAATCTTAGCAAAGGTTTGTTTTCTTTTTTTATATGCATGTAACGCTTCTATATTTGTATTAAGAATAGCTTTACTATTTGGATCCCTAACTAAATCTTTTTCGTCTTTAACTTGTACGTATTCTTTTGCCATTAAATTTGTAATGCAATTGCTCGCATGTCTCTAATTTGTGGAACTACAACATCAGTACTACTAAGCATAACTATTTTAAGTGCAAATGTATTGAATCCTGTAAATGTGGATCCAGCTGCATTTGTATATGTAACTTCTCCATTAGTACCTGTTTTGTTAGCTGATGCTATAACATATTTGTATTCAATAAAATCATCTAATTTTTTCTCTACAGAATTAACACCTGTATTTGTAGTTTGTGTCATTTCGACATAACTCTTGTCATCAAAGTCATCAGAATCTAAAGAATTAAGAATCTTATAATAAACTTTAACATCTGTCTTATCTGGTTTATATGCAGTTAAAAATACATTCAAATCTTCTGCTGTTTGGTTTTCTGTTAATGTAACTCTTCTTGTGATATATCTAGCAGCAGCATCACCACCACTCGTACTTGTTTCTCCAGTTGAAGCATTATTAACTAAATTATTGATTACATAAGATGTTGATTTTTCAACATCTATAGCTGGTGAGAGATTTGGATTAACAGTTGACATAGCCGATCTTACTAAACTTGATTTCTTACCACTGTTGTTAGTTATTTCATTACTATAACTTAAAACTTTTTTGACACTAATCATTTCATTATCTTTATTAAGCTCTATCTTAGTTTCAAATGTACTGTCTGTAACATTACCATTTGACGTTGCTTTAAGATCAGTTGATAAAACTGTATCGGGTGGATTAATTACACCAAAGTTATAATGTACCACATCTTGTAAGTGATCATTAATACCATTAATAGTTGCAATAGCATTTGACTCTGCACCATTAACTCTCATACCAGAAGTAAATCTGGATCCTTGTCTGTTTGTTAAAACTAATTTGACTACAGCATTAGCATTATATGATTTAACTATACCAACACCAGCAGTGTTTGCAAATGTATTAGCACTTGAAGTATTACCAAATACTAACTCACCAACTTGAAAATTTCCTTGAATACTTGAAACTGTTAAGTCATCAAACTTTTCATTTTCTTGAACTAATGTTCCAGAGTCTTCAAAAGAAGCTGCATACATATTAAAACTTAAATCTATATCTTGTGACTCAGTATAATTTAAACCATCTGCAGATAAAAATAAAGTACCTACAGCTGGTTGTTTGGCTATAATGTTTGTTGTTCCGGCATCAAACTCTCCTAGTTTTGCAACCCATACTTTATAATTTTTACTATTACCAGCTGGTGTTATAACTAAACAATACTCAACATCATTTTTTAAAAATACTGGTGATCTAAAATGAAAGGTTGTTGGTTGAGTTGCAGCATCAGCTGTAGTAAAGTCTGAATCTACAATACCAAAACTGTGAACGTGGGTAGCTAAATCTGAGCTTGGAGCTCCTGTTGAACTTGGAAACTTTGTTACTGAAGAGAATGGTAAAGATCTTTGAGTAGGCTTACCGTTTCTCATTTCTCTAATTGATACTGTTACTGGAAGTGTACTATCTTTCTGTGAGAAGTATAAATCAACCTTTGTTGCAAAACATCCACCAGGTCTATTAGTGACTCTGAAAGATTGTGCTAAATTCATTAATGCCATATTTTTACCTTTTCTGTATTATTTATACTAATTATCATGTTCTTCGTCAAGTACTTCTTGGCTTTTAGCCCATAACAAAGGACCATAACTACCATCTGTTAAATCTTTAACAAAGGTTCTTGCATTATTCTCACCCTTAGATAATCCATGATACTTAACATATCTTTTATGTAAACCCGGATTCTCTGTTACTGTATACAACAATAAACAACCTTCTACTACAGCTTTATTCATTAAAGTATCTATTAATAACTTTAAACATTTATGTGTTACTTTAAGTGGCGCTTTTGGATCAGCTACAATCCATTCCATAAAACCAAACTTTGTTCCATCACAAACATACAATCCACCTGCACATATTGGTTTGTCATTATCTTCTATTATTGTTCCTATAGGTGGTAGACATTCTTTAGGTACTTTTCCAAAATCATGTTGACTCCACCAGTCAACCAACATATCATAATCTTTATCTCTATCCCAATCTCTAACTAGCATATTTTAAATCACCCTCTAAAAACTCTGCAAATGTTTGTATATATTGACTGCCAAATATTTTTTTAGCTTCATAGAAATCATGCATATTATCTAAACCATAGAATACTTCATTATATTCTTTAACGTATTTTTTTATTTCCATTTCATTTGCATGTCTTCCATTGTAAAAATCTATAACTAAATTTACTCTTTCTTTTGAATTCTTATTCCAACCACTATGATAGTTTAATTTAGGTTGCATAATATTTAAGGATCCATCTGTAAAAGAATGTTCTATTTTCTTACCATTATCTTCATAAATTAAACCTGTATCTGGACCACCACTATCTAAAGTTATATGGGCTCTCCATCCTGGTTCTAAATCATTATGTCTGCCTATCTGTGTGTGTGGTTTGACAACTATGATACATGCAGATGCTATATTAGGAAAACTATCTAATATGGAATATAATTTTTGGTAATGTTTTGTTTGTTGAACTTTCACTCCACCATGATAATATAAAGGAAATAGTTTCCAATTATCTCTTGTTTCAGCATAATCTACATGCGAGTTAGTTACATTATCAATATATTCATAGTCAGGAGACTCCTCAAAGTCTTTTTCAGTAAAGAATATTTTATTCTTTTGTTTCTTAAAACAATTATATATTTCTTTATAACTGCTTTGTAGTTCCTTTAGACATGCTTCTTGTCTACCACTTTTAGTCAACTCATTACTTAACATTTTCTTTGTATCACTATTTTATTAATATTAAATTTACTTTCTAAACAAAATTGTACTGCTTTAGAAACTTCTTTTGGATCCAATTTCTTAGCATCCATCCATAAACCTTTACTCATTTCAGTGTCAACTACATCTGGACAAACATCAAATATTTGCATAGGCTTTTCTATAATCGCTTGTTGTATTTTCTCAATATATTTGATTAATCTTTTCTTATGTTTACTATATTCTTTATAACTATCAACATTTAATGTTTTATCAAAACAAACATCTGTACCTGATGTACTTGTTAAAACAACAACCTTCTTTGGTTTATTTGAGTGATGATTAACTATATGTTTGAGAAGTTTATATTGTGAATCATAATAAAAAGCATTTAATATTATCCAATCATAAGCCCAAATATAACTTTCAAATTTAGTAGGTTCACATAAATGATAACCATTTGATCTACTAAGACCTTTTACTTCATAACCTTTATCATTATAATAGTCATATATTGCTTTACCAATACCTCTTGTATGACCAATAATTAATATCTTAGGCAACTTTCCTTTGCTCATATGTTTTCACCAATTGTTCTAACTTAAATGCATCATCATATTTTTTATAATATGTTTTGTATGCTTCCTTACTATAACAGTTTTCATCAAAGAAGTCAAGCAATAATGTAACTCTTTTATTCTTATTATTGTTCCACCCATTATGTGGCATTCTACCGGGTTCAATAATTATTGAATTACCAGTTTTAAATATATGAGTTTCTGTTTGTGGCCATCCATTTTCATTAACAAAACAATAATCTAATCCACTATTATTACCTCCACCATCATCTATACATAACTGATATCTCCAACCACCTTCTCTATCTTTGTGTGTACCTATACTAGTGTTAGGTTCTACAACCATAAAAGCACAATTCATTTTATAAGGAAACTTTTCAAGTATTGAATATAATATTGGATATGACTTTTCGTCTTGAACTTTGGTATCAATACAACTAACTCCAATAGCATACCACTCACCTTTTACGTAAGTGCCAGCACCATCAGAAAAGTCATGTTGATCCAACTTAGCTTGTTGTTTGTGATTTAAGAACTCTTGTTTAATTTGATCAAAATGCTTTTCGAATAACTTAAAACATTCTTTTTGTGTCATTTAATTTTAACATCACAGTCACCTGTACATTTGATGTGACTATGGTTAGGCAAGTCCTTGTAAGCTGTATCATTGCCATTTGTAAGTAATGAACAACCATTTACCATAATTATTGCAAGGAATGTAAGCATTCCTAAAAACCATCCTTTTACCATTTTTGCTCCTTTACTGTAGTGTACTATAAAAACCAGACTGAGTCAACTTTCCATTCAAAGAATCTATTCTGGTTTTTTCATATACTTCATTATATGATCCAAAATCAATGTCTTCAAAAGGAAACTCATCTTGCATCTTAATTAACATATCTTGATGCTCTGTTTCAAAGTAATCTGTAAATGTTATACCGTTTATGTCAATTCGTTTATTTTCACAACCTAATGTGTAAACTATATGTGTAGCATCATCATTTAATGGTTTACCTAGATCTGAATCTTCAACACGTTTCCATTCACCATTTTCTTTGACTGCATGAGATCCTGCAACATAGATTCCTTGGTAATCATAAATGTTATCTGCTAAGAATGAACCTAAACCGTCAACTAATCCACCATCTTTAACTTTATCACCTAATTGTAATTCTTCAATATGTTTAATAGATCCGTCTTCCATTGTAATAGGTGTTCCAGCTAAGAAACATCTTCTACAACCTCTTCTACATGAAGAAGCAGGATTAGTAATTGTTGTTGAAAGAAGATCATTGGATATTCTAATTCTTGCAACATCAGTAAATACTGTTCTGTTTTCTTCAACTTCTTCTTTTTCAAAAATAGGTTCTCTTGTTGAAGTAATTGTTTCTTGTTCAATTTGAGATATACCTTGACCATGATATGTTGCTGAAGCTATAGTTGTATAGTCTGTCGTTGAAGCAGCACCACCATCATCTTTTAAAGTAAATGGTTTGGATCCAACTCTAAATTTAAGAGTTGAATTATTTGGTATGATAAACTCACCACTTACTGATCCACCTGCATCTGTGACTAAGTTTCCACCTAATGATCCACCTGTTGGTTTACAATGAGCAGTAACTAATGTATCATCAAAGTATGGGAACACTCTCGTGGCTGGTCTCATACCTCTTGCTGTAAATTCTATTCTTCTTGATCTTAGATAAGGAATAATATCTACATCAACTACTCTATTACCTAAAGTTTCTTTATTAATAAAAGGTTTTGCTTTTATCTTAATACCTGTTCTTGTCTGTCTATTTTCAACTGTTTCTTGTGTAAACAATGCCTTGTTTTCATAAGTATCAATTTGAGTTCTACCACCACTTAAAGCTGTAGATTCAGTATAATCACCATAATCTTCTAACATATATTCTTCTGATGTTACTGATCCAGCAACTATGTTATTCCAATCGTTCCAATGTGTACCCCATGCATCTGACAATGCAACCCAGTTATCATAATTACCTTCATGATTAATAACTAGATCAGGTTTAGTTGTTGTATCAACCCAGTTATCAAAATCAGGGTTCAATTCTATCTTACCAATAAAGTCACTAAACTCTGCACTAGATATTCTAAATTCTGTTGACTTAAATGGTTGATCTACTAAGTCATTGTGATCATAATCTATTGTTGCTAATGGACCTACATCTAATCTTGTAACTGTTGTTACAGTTGCTGTTAAACCTGAAGTTGCTCCAGTAACTGTTTCCCCTACTACAAAACCTGATCCTGTTTCATTTTCAAGTAATAATAAGTCAGCATTAGCAGAAGTGTTATATTTTAATCTACCTGTTGTTCCACTAGTTGAACCAGATACTGTTTCGTTAAATGTTATACCGGTTGTATTGGCTCCAGTAAAGTTAACTTTTAAGAAAACATCTCTTGGTTTTCTTATAACATTACTTGTTCCAACTGTATTAGCAATCATTGCAATCTCTTCAATTGCAAATGAAGGTCTCAATAATGATTGGTCTGGATCTATTGCTGCTTTGTAATCTGGATTAATTACTTCACCTACTCCATGACCGGTAAAGTTATCAACTAAGATACCATTTTTAAATCTATCCAAACCTGCTGTATCTAAAATTTGTAATTGTTGTGCATCTTTTTCTAATAATGATAAAGAAGTATAATATTCTAATCTGTTTATTCTTTCTGCTAACTGACCAATATCTCTCATAGTAAATCTTCTATTATCTACCGGTCTAATACTAACAGCTAAATCTTCTCTTTCATTTACCTTACCTACAAAAGGTGATACCGAAGGATAAGGAGGTATACTAATAAATGCTAATGTCATTACATCAGAAGCAGCCATTGGAGGTATCTTCTTATCACTAGCTATACCTGTTTTGATTGTCAATCTTCCTTCTTCATCTAATATTAATCTATCTGTTCTACCAAGATATATTTGTAAGTCTTTAGATATCTGTTTACCTGTTAGTGGTAAGAACTGACCATCACCAGTTGTTGTAAATGTACTTGAGTTAGCTGGGTTGGTTGGTGCAGATGATATCGTGGTTGTTGGGTTAGCTGTGTTAGCTTTGTTAGGTCTTAAATCTATACTGTTTCTTAAATTATATTCATCACCTGTTTGTGGATTAATATAAGTTGGAATCTGGAATGTTTTAATACTTGTTAATGAATTTGTACCTTTATCATCATCTACAGGATAACTATCTACACTAAAATATCCTTGACCTAATGAAGAACTATGTTTAAAGTGATCAAAGTTTACAAGTAGTTGTCCTGTTGGAGCTGTGCCTGTTGACTTTAACCTTATCTGTGCTATATCATAATGACCAGCTTTTTGACCGCTTTCAAAGAAATAACTTGAAGTTACATCTGTTGTTCCAGTTGTATTAGCTGCAATATTATTAGAAGTTGACATATAGATTTTTCTAATTTTAAATCCATCAGTCACTCCTAATGGATATGGTCCACTAGATGTTTTATTAAAGTGTGTATTAGGATTGATTCTTACGAATACATTAGCTGTTAATGTTTTAGCAGCCTCTTTTGCATTAACTTTATTAAGCGATACTATTGCTCTTGCTGATAAAGAAGTGTCAAATGCTTCTTTTAAATCTAATGTAGCTGATGTAGTTGATCCAATAACAATTGATCTTGTAGCGCCAACTCCAGTTGTACCAGTCATAGACATATCAACAACTTGACCACTTTCAATCACTTTAGCTATTGCATTACCACTTGCAACATTTTGAGCTGCAGTTGGAGTTGTTACTATTGTCATAGCCGTGTTACTTGAGATTGAATTGACTGTATGAATATGTGTTGGTCCTAATCTTACTCTATCACCAACTTTTAGTAAATCAAATTTTGTTCCTGTTCCTGTAACAGCTGTTGTTGTACTATTTGCTAATACTGTTCCTAGTTGTGTACTGAGTACTTGGTTTTTGGCTATAATAGTAAATAACTCATCTTTTTGTGATGCACTAAGTGTTCCTGTTGTTGTAAAATTGTGACTTGAGTCACCTGTTGCTATTGAAGCAGTACCATCAGTAGCTATCGTTATATCAAAACCTTTTTTAAATTGAAATAATGTTTCAACACTATTGGATCCATCTCTAATAGTTTTTATACCTTTAAATGGTAATCCATAAACTAAAGTATTAAATGTTGGTTCATTTATTATAGCACTACCACCATATGTCGAGTTAGCATTTTCCAATACTGTGTCTGCTAAGAAATTTTTACTTGATCCTGATACTGCATTTGCAATGAATACTGATTTAACATTAGCAAATTGTTTGCCAGATGCAGTCATATTGACATTATCAATATATAATCTAAACACACCACCAGCTACATCTGTATTTCCTTGTTCATGTTTAATTGTTCTTAATGTTGCTGTTCCTAATTCTGAACCAGGAGCTGCTGTTGCATCAAATGTTTTACTTGTATGAGCTGTTGCTGTTGCACTTCTTAAACTTAATGTAGGTAATTTAGTTGGATCAAAGTTACCAGCTACTTCTTTAACTTTAACATACTTACCATAATTAGGTGTAGTAGTTACAGATTCAAATACTTGTGTATTTGTTCCTTTGTTTACATCAATGTAAATTGTATCTAAGTTTTCATAATCATATTCAAAACCTTTTACAAAAGCATGTCCACCTTCAATACCAACACTTAGTACATTAGCTTGACCACCAGCTACAGATGTTTTTAATCCTAAATTAGTTCCATCAATTAAGTTTTCTCTAATATTAAATTTAAAAGGTCTAGCTGTATAGTGACCGCTTTCTTTAAATGTTCTTCTTGCTAATTCTTCAGCTAAGTCAGCATATAAAGGTTGTTTAGCTTCTTCAAATTTTTGTCCTGTATCAAGACTAAACAAAGAGAAAAAATTATTAGTAGCTGGTGCATCACCAGATACATCTAACGGAATTGAAGTTAATTGTGTTGTTAATTTTAATCTGTTAGCACCTGGAGCTGTATAATTATAAGCACCTTGAGCTGGATCTAGTAATGTTGTATCTGTATTACTTGTTACAATACTTTCATTTACTCTAAAACCTACTATTCTACTTGGTTGCTGTGTATATCTTCCAACCACTATACCAGCATTTGCATGTCTAATAAACTGACCTTTAGCATAAACAATAGCATCACTTAATGCAAAATAAACACCGTTACCTGTTGGTGTATTTGCCGAACTTAAAACTGTTGCGTTTGTATAAGTTGCGTTGGATCCTCCTGCAAAAGTTAAAACTTCTCCAGCACTAAATGTCTTTGATGTTTTAGATGTTCCTGAACCTGTATACTTTAAATATAATGTGTTTGTATTAGCTGCTGTTTGTGTTCCAGTTAATACATCTATGATTTCACCAGTCACTCCAGTTGTTGCACCTGTTATAGTTTTTCCAACTAAAGTTGACATAACAATAGAATTATTACCATTGTCTTTATCTGTTATCTTAACAAAAGAAATATTTGTGTTAAATGTTTTAGCTCCACCATGAATTACTGTACCTTCAGTGAATACATGAGAACCAAATCTGCTAGTCTGTCTTTGCAACAGAGTTTGCATCTGAGTCAATTCTCTTGCTTGTACTGCTAAACCTGGACGAAATAATATTTGATGAAAATTCTTCTCTTCATTATAATCGTCATAATATGGATCAACATTGAGATCCGTTGATATCGCTACTGTATTTGATACATCTGATGAATATGCCATAAATTATCCTAAAAACTAAATATTACCTTAAAATTCTCAATTTGATCTACTGATCTAGTTAATTTCAAAATGTTCTCTGTATATAATA
>Ga0181417_1000685_pt1 | contig 10899 bp, 14 predicted proteins | sample 40SPOviralmetaG_FD_130142 | JGI IMG/M metagenome (GOLD analysis project Ga0181417, IMG submission 130142) | Marine viral communities from the oligotrophic San Pedro Time Series (SPOT) site, San Pedro Channel, CA, USA - 40 SPOT_SRF_2013-02-13 | ecosystem: Environmental > Aquatic > Marine > Strait...
GGAGGAGGACAAAATATTAGAATCAAATTTTTGCCTAGATTCTGTTAAGGTCCCATCCATATCAAATAAAACAATGTTCTTGTTCATTACTGCTCCGTCTTCAAGTTGTGTGTTTGTGTGTACTACTATTATATCACATTCTGAACGGACTGTCAAGCTTAATACGAAAGTTTTTTAAAAAATATGAAAACGAGAAAAATCTGAGCATATTTTATTTATATATATATAATAATAATATAATACTATTCTAATATTCTTCTTTAGTATTCTTTATAGTATTTCTTGTATAAATCAATAAAGTAATCATAAGGAACACCTAATACAGAAGCCATATCTGCTTTAGTACTACAACATGTTCTTACAAATAACATACAGGCATCTCTACAGACATTAGGCATAGTGTACCATATAGGAAAGTTGTATAGCTTACCTCTCATCATCTTAGAGCTTTGTTCGAGCTTAACAGCGATCAACTCTTCAATGGTCAAATCAGAAACTATGTTGAGAAAGCCCTCATTAACTCGACCTTCTTCTTTTAAAGATAAAATAAATGATTTTTTTTCTTGTGTTTCCCTTGACAAAGCTGTTCCAATATGTTATATTATAAGAGTGTGGTGTAAAATGTGTTGTGTTATCTTTAGGAGGATATTTTTATGTTGGATTTTGAATATCGGGTTGTTCGGGGTTTGAGGCGAGTTCCTCTTCGTACTTGTCAAGTAACAACTTGCTGTTGTACAGTCCCCATTTTTTGAACATTTCTTGGTCTTCTGGATTGTTTAGATCCAAGTAGGCATCTGAGAAATATGATTGAACTAGATTGAACGCATCGAAAGCTTGGTTTCTTCCGGTCATGTCTCCTTCGAGACCGCCTGAAAATTCTTGTCTTTTTTCTTCATCATCAGTTTTCTTTGCAAAATCTTTTTCTGCTTGAGTTTTGTTTTTGATTTCTTCTTTCTCGCCTTCATCTTTCAATTCATCAGAGACGATATCAACTTCCTCTCCATCTTCTTCAACATCAATTTCGATTTCCTTGAGAATACTTTCCAAGATCGACTCTTGAAGATTCTCCAAGTCATCCAATCCGCCTTCGATATCAGCAGCTATTTCATCAGAAGTAACATCTGCCGGTGGAGCCTCTATTTCTGTTGCAGCTGCAGCAACAGCCGCAGTGTCGATATCTTCAGCCTCTTTACCTTGTGCACTTAGTGCATCAAGTTCATCAAAGAGTCTAACCATCGCGTTTAGAAAGTGGTTAGTGAAAGATTCTCTCTGTTCACCAGAAGTAGTTAGTTGTTGATATTTTGCTTTAATTGAAGGCTTGGCTTTTCTCAGAGCATCTCGCAACTTATTGATACCAGTATTTGGATGTGGATTGGCCATATCTTTTGCTTCATAAAGAGTTTCCAAGATCATTGTACCTTGAGTCTCTTTAATCAAAGAGCGAACCCATTGTCTAACTTTTTTTTCCTGATTTTGTTGTTCGATAATTGGCTTGACCAAGTTATCTCTGACAAACTCTCTTAATAGCTTTTCATCTTTGCGGTTCATTATTTGATCCTTTTATTTTTTAAAAATATTCTTTTAGCGTTTGCAATCTTATTGATTGCTTCTTTTAATTCTTGTGCTTTGTTTTCACGAAATTGTCTAGGAATGGAAGCTTTGTCCATTGTACGTTGACCTCTTTCTTTTTGCGCTTTTGCTCTTTTTTCTGAATAGCTTAATTCTTTTGGTTCTGGGATTGGAGTTGGTTTTCCACGGGGACCTCTATAATTATCTCTATCCGCATACTCTTGCTCATAACTATATTCATCAAGTTGGTTTTCTTCAACGACTTCTTCGTTACGAGGAGGTAGAGGTCGCTTAGGATCTGTTTTCAGAGCAAGTTCAGTTGCTTTCGAGTGAAGGCTTTGCATTGATGGTGTAAAATTAATAGGGTATTCTTCTCCGTCTGGGGCACGAACCAGTTTTTTATCGTCTTGAACCATTGCTCGGAGCATTTTAACTAAAGCTTTTAAATGCTCTCTGTCCAAATTCAGCAATCTATGTGAAGAAATTGTCTGATACTCCTCTGAAGATAAACCATAATATTTTGCTAGAACTTCACGAGGAAGAAATTCATTACCTGTCGCAGTAACCGGGAAACCATCTCCTTCGTTCATTTCTTTACCTTCGCATTCGCAATCACTAGACTTGCACTTCTCACAGCCCTTGCCTTCACTAACATCATCATCTCTTTTGTGTGAACCACAGTGAGATTCGTCAAGTTCTTCGTTTGTAGAATTGATTATTGCTTTTTGCAAACCATCAGGTAAATCCTTCTGCCCACCTTTTAGTTTGGGATCATCATCATATTCAGAAGTTTTATTTTCTTTTAAGATTCCGAACTTTTTCATGAGAAGTTGGTTCAACTCGTTATTTTTCCATTCATTCAAAGACATGTCTTTGTTCTCCTTGTATTTTTTAGTATCTTCATATTCTCTCATTGTAGCGTTGCCTTCAAGCATAGCTTCATGTTCGATATCTTTTAATTCTTCGTTTTCTAAATAGTATCCCGGTCCATTATAGCCACCCACATCTAGTCTATCCTCTAAATTTTGCCTATGATGTATTAATTCATGAGCAATTGATCTTAATATATCTTTCGGATGTCTTCCGTCGACGAATATGTGTATCTCAAGGCTCTGAGGGTCGTAGTAAGCCGTTTTACCAAGTATGTTGGACTGATTACTAGGGTCGGAGTCAAAAACCATTGTAGGGGGCTTCTTGAAGCCGTATTTGGTCGCAAAAAAATCATACATTTCGTGTGTATGAGTCTCAAGGTCACCTAAATCGTGATTAGCAGGGTTTTTAATTGTACAGTTCATACTATAATTAGTCTCTTTTTAGGCTTTTTTTCAATGAAAGTAGTGGTATAAATTCATACTCATTGCTCCCAAAGGGCATTATTTTGGCTATTAACACGATATTGGTGAGCCTAGTTTCCTCTATTATCTCCAATAATAGGCCCTCTTTGTCTTCAAAGACGTCTTGATCGAGGTCCCAAGCCCATGAACTCCAAGAAACGATGTCTCCAATCTCCAAATTAGCTACTCTTGACGACCCAAGTGCGCTATTTTTCATCGATTTGAACTTTTTTTCGTCTTTTATGATGATTTTCTTGCTCATTTTATCTAATATTCGTAAATATCGCTTCCAATTGGCTTTAAATCAATCATTTCTATTGCATTTGCAGCAGAAGGATCCATTTGATCCACCATTTGACCATTAACTTGGTCATATTCGCCTTGTTGAGCACCATATTCGACATAATGCTTGACTGTTTTGATATAATCAGCAGCTTTTGTTATTTTTGCTTGTACCCATGACTCTAATTGTGTGTCATCCATCAACATTTGCTCTAATTCTGCTGAATATTCAGCAATTTGAGACAATTGTCTCTTGGCCATCTTACCTTCCATGTCTTCACGGTCCATTACAGGCCCAATCATAGCATTGTCGCACTCTTCTTTGATTATTTGGATCAATTTTTCTTTTGAAATCTTCATAGTTGCTACTACCTCATGTAAATTAAACTTAATAGAGCGATAATTGACCACTCTGGACCAAAAAAGACTCCGATAAACAACATAAATAGCATAAAGACTATTGTTTGTATCATTTTTGCTATTAGATATTCTTCATTTGGCATTACTCACCTCCACCGCCGCCATCTCCACCACCGTCTCCTCCGTCAGAGTCGTTATGGTGGGTAGAATATCCTCCGTATGGCCAAAAAGAACCTACTTTAGGCGCAGATTTGCGAGATTTTCTCTTCTTTTTGCGTTTCTTACGCTTCTTCTTCTCATCGAGATCGGAAATGATGGATATTTTTATTTTTTTTTGAACTTTTTTGTCATCTGACTCTTCAAGAGCCGGTCCGATACCTCCACCGGGTGCACCTGGAGGTGCTGACTTGCCTTTTATGGCTCTCATGTTTTTATATGGCGATCCCTCAGACTGAGGCCCAGTGCTTAGAAGTTGATTCGCATCACTGGTATAGCTTTTTAACTTAGAAGAGTCTTTTTGATAGTTCCTTTCTTTGAGAATACTACTTCTAGGTTTGTATTGATACGATTCAATCATCTCTTGCTGATGTTGCAACATGTTTAATACGTTTGTAAGGTTTTGCGTTGCATTTCCCTTGCATTTCCGAAGTACTTCTTCATAATCACCACAGAACCAATCAGAAACTTCCCATTGCAGCTTGATTATACCTTCAAGCATGTCTGATGGCTGGCTTGTTCGACCAAAAAAGTAGAAAGAATCCTTTGTTACACCCTTCCAAGTGGTTTCGGTCTTGTCAAGGAACTTAACTTCTTCGACTTCCATACCTAATTCTTCTTTTACTTCACGCCAAAAGGCAAAGCTCGGCTCTTCACCGTCTTGTATGTGTCCACCGGGTGCATCCCACTCGTATGAATCCGACCTTTGAGCTATGATAATCTTATGATCGGAGGTAATAATGACACCTTTAGCTATAGCATCAATATCTTTGACCAACTCTTCAGGGTCTTTCACCAATATGTTGAAGTTTTTATGTAAATTCTTGTAAGCTTCAATAGCTTCACGCTCAACTGGGTCATCATCATAGTGTAATGTAGAGCCAAGTTCGTACAATTTCTGTGCTTTTGGTTCTCCATTGGTATAGAAGACACCATCAACTTCGATCTTTAGGTCTCTCAGTAATGATTTTACCGAAGACTCAGGGTTTTCTAAGTGATTTTGCCGAGATGTAACGATAAAAACCGTCTTACCCTCTTTTTTAAACGTTTTAATTCGCTTAATAATCTCTTTGTTGATGCCTCCGAACTGATATTGCTCTTCGCCATCGACTGTTTTGTTGGAAAAGGACTTAACAACTGTGTTGTCAAAGTCAAAAGTGACCACATCACCATTTCGTCCGTCCTTGAGCTTCCCCATTACTTCAAATAATTCTTTCATATCATACCTCCTAAGTACATTATACACTATTTTCGAAGGTTTCGCAGCATTTTCTTTCGAAATTGTTGAATTTCTTGAAGTTTTTCGTCTATAGCTTCCTCTTTTATCTCTTCTGTGTCTTCTTCCATGACGTTTCGTAGCCCTTGAGCCTTAGAACGTTGGACGTGACCCCAATGATGCGCATCACCAGCGGATAGAGCTATGGTAATCCCACCTTGTATCCCTTGAGTGGAGAACATTTCGACCAGCCCGCCATCAGGAAGGTCATCTGGATGCTTTGCTGGTTTATCAGCACTTCCCATGCCTCCCTCAACATCACCACCACCAACTCCACCCATTGCAGAGATCTCTTCGAGCTTCTTTTTGATTTTAATTCTAATTTTCATGATCGCACCCTCGAATTAAATAGTGCGGCACGAAAGACATAAGCTCGTGAAAGAGATTTCGCCAAATTTTTTTCACTTCAAACTCTAATTCACGAACTTATTACGATTTTCGGACACAATACTTGAATATTACTCAGGTTCACATCCCCAAGTAGAATATCCAATCTCTAAAGTATCACCTTGCTCAGGAGCATCCTCATAAGAAAACACAACAGCATTTAAATCTTCATTATATTCCCAACCAGATGCAGCTATTTGCCCATTAATCCACACGCGAAGCGTGTCGAGGTGCGGATCTTCGGAATCCAGCTCGAAAACAGTTTGTATTGAAACTTCCAGCGCAATCTCTTCCATCTTTGTTCCCCAATCTTCACCACAAATGCTCCACCATTGAGATCCATAGTGTTGCACGATGTCATAATAGCCCCAACCCGGTTGAGTATTCCAACCAGTTCCCGATGGGCATCCTTGCGGAATATCTCCGATGATCGCATATGGAATGAACTTGTCTGGTTTTACAGAGTCGATATCTGCGATAAGTGAGTTTACCGTAATGGGCGAGTTGTCAGGTTCATCCGACAAAAAAATCGCGATAAGAGTCGCATTTGGTCTCATCCATGTGGCACATTCGCCACCAATCATGCAATCTCTTAGCATCTGCAACCCTTTCTCCCAACCAGACCCCGTAATTCCGATAGAGTTAATCGCAGCAACGGATTCGTTTAAAGGATCTGTAGAATTTTGCGAAGAAATTAGTCCGATTAGCTCAGGCGAGTCGGTTGTGATAAAAGTAATTTGAAAATCAGGCGAATATGATAGAAACACTTGCATAAAGTCGGCCATATTCTGCCCAAGCATACTTTGATAGACAGACATGGATCCTGAATTATCAATAATCCAGATAATGTCGACAATTAACTTTGAATCTTGAATCCATCGTTGTATCCTTTCGTTTGACAACACTGCTGCTCCTTCTGCCGTAGCATTGAACACCGGCGTTAAAGGATCGCTTGAAGAAATGTCGTACATGGTAAGGTCATCATTCGTATCTAGCGGAACATAATTCGCAAAAAATTCAATTCTTGCTCCTGGAGCCAGTACCCATGGGAGTATTGGGAGTGTTCCGAAGTCAATTGTGATATCCGGCGGTACTGAAGCCATAATATCGATATCGTCAATAACCAAATCAACATTTCCGTCATTCTGGATGGTAATTTCAGTGGTTGTATCACATCCCAACAAAGGGCTTCCAAAATCAAGCGTAGATGGCGTCACACTAATCACAGGGGCATCACCATTCCCATTTAGCCAAACGCCCTCAGAAGGCTCTTCCTCGCCCTCTAAATAGATATCTAAGTATCCCTCGTTGTGCTCCAAAGTTCTTGGTGCATATCCCACTTCAATCTGGTGCCAACCACCGGCTGGAACTGTAAATCCACTTGTATCAACAAAATAATTTTCTCCGTCGACATCCAAACGGTCCACAACAAGATCTGCAGCACCTCCGTTCGCAATCGTGATGGTCATTGTATCTGACTCGTGTCCCGAAAGTAAGTGTCCGAAGTCCAATGTGCTTGGTGCGACGATAATCTCTGGTTGTTTAACCTCATTGATGGCGATGTCTGAACATGCCCATAGTAGCGCTAATAGTAACATAATGCGATCCCTCCTAAAGTAAGTAGGGAAGTGAAAGTCCTGAAAATTTTTTTAAGAAATTTTTTCGGAACCTTTCTTTGAAAGTTCTACAACGCCGGTCGGAATGGGGAAGTTCGATTCTGGGAAATTTTGCAGAGGGTATTTGTGTACCTCGCTGCGCTCGTGGGCCAAAATCCATACGTAAGTACTTATTTCATCGCTATACTCGACCCCGTAGGGGGAGGGGGTACACACAAAAAAGCCCACGTTGAAAACGCAGGCAAAAAAGCAAAGTCAGAAAAACATCATCGGTTCCACCGACGCTTTCGTTGTACCATTTTGATGTATGCTGAACGTCCGATAGGCGCGACCTTATCAGACCAGTCTACACCTACGGTTTTCTCGAGCCACCAGACAGGTAGGTCGATTGGCTGAGCGTGAGAGTAACAGCCCAAAAAGTTATCATCTCCTTTGTGGATCGCAACACGTCCACCGTGCAACGTCGAGCGTCTCGACATTATAGAGTGTGGGACCCACGCCACGACGTCGCCAATAGCGACCTTATAGGCCTTAGGATAATCGCCTGTCTCTGTCTTGTATGATACCGAGCCATTGCGATTGATACGACCGTACTGTCGTTCCCATTTTACCGACGTCTTAGAGAGGTTAAGACACCACACTTTTACGGTTACCCTCTTCCACTCGGTACGCTCTACAAACTCGCAAGAGTCTTCCATCAATTGCCAATCATATTGTTTTGCATCACTGTCTATAGTCTCGTATTTCTCGGCATTGTAGTGGTCTGCTATAACCTCGAGAACTTCGAGGACTTGAGCATTGACGTCACTCATATCGTAGTCTTGATAATAGTCGGTAACTGCTAGACGTCCGGTAGCGTCGATGTGATAGATGGTTCGGGTGTTCTCATCCACTGCGAAGATTGTACGAGCGCCGATTTTTACGGTACTGTAGCCATATGCCATTTGGATCGAAAGAGCATCATTGTGCTGGACTATCCATTTTGCCTGACCTCTAGAGGTATTCATCATAAAGTCCCGAGCGATACGGTGTTGTAGGATGAAGTCTTGAGCAAAGTTAATCACTCGGTAGATTGGGGTATGTAGGCCACAAAAGTTTCTGTTGTGGCTAGACTCCCCATACTTACGGGACTTTGATACAAGTGAGTCAACAGAAAAAGATGGTTTGAATGCTAGCATAGATGCTCCTAGAGTGCTGAGATTTTCGATGGTCTGGAAGGTACAAAGAATAACGTAGGCAATCGCCATTGTGTAGATTGCGATGATTGCGATGGTTTGAAGATTTTGTTTAGTCATTTGAACTCCTTGGTTATACTATAAATGTATCACGTTTTGAGGGTGTTGTCAAATCAAAGGGTTATCTTTTCGGTCACATTATGACCGAATGGAAATCCTTCTTCCTCTTTATAGTTATGTAAAGTAAGTGTCTCGGATAAAACAAGAGCCCTACAACGTCGGGGCTACCGACATCATAGAGCCTTCTACATTCCCCTATGGGTCGATGGTTTAGAACTCCCCATCATTACCGAACATTTCGTCCAACTCATCCTGAACGTCACTCGGTACGACCTCATCTTCTAACATCGCATCGGCAATCCGTTGGATCTCAGCAACCTCTAAGGCTCGTTGCTTACGGAGTTCTGAGGCACTCATCTTTGGAGTTGATACCTCTCGATATACGATAGGTGTCGAATCCTTGATGACCTTGGGACTGAAAGACATAGACAGTGTACGGTCGGTAATCTCAGGCAAGTAGGCATCCAACTTTTCTTGGCGACTTGGGCTTAACTTGCCCGTAATCTCGGACTTGTGAATCCGAGTGTAGTCTGAAATGATGGAGTCTAGCGAACGTCGAAGACACTCGTTAAGCATTGCGACTTTTTCTTCGGCATCGAAGATGTCGCTACCATCGGCATTTTCCCACATATAGTCACCATTGAAAGATACAATGTCTACCAGAAGATTGCCGTCCATAGTACCACGAACACGTCCCATACCCATCGAGGTAGGCAGGGTAGTACCTACGCAGGGCATCACTGTACCATTCTTAAGTCGTCTCAAGACAACTGGGCGATCATTGATGTAACCGTCTATTTGAGTGTTACCGACGAATGTTGGTTGTGAAGTACCAACGAAGTTGTTAAGGGTTGAAGTTTTATAAGTCATATGCTCTCCTGAGCGAGGGGTTTCAAGAACAGAGTTGCTCTCTTGTATATAATGTAACGTGTTCTGAATGAGTTGTCAAATGAAAAGTGTTAGTTGAACGGACATTTTCTGTCCGTTCGTTCTATGTTGCCCTTATTCGCAGGCTTGTTTTTTTGCTTCAGTTCTCATCTCAGGTAGTAAGCCCAACTCTCGAACCGTAAAGATGAAAGACGTGAACTCCTCAACCTCGCGCTTTTGCCATTCCAACTCTATTGGGCACTCAACGTTGTATCCCATTATGTTCTCGGTGAACTGGTTATAGGCTCTAGCCATTGTCGGGACTAAATCCTCTATGGTTGCTTTCTTGCCTCCAAGGAATAGCCCACTGTTACGGACTGAGAAAAGCATTGATTGAAACTCTACGTTGTGATTGAATGTAGCCATGATTGATCTCCAAGATCGGGGGGTTTGAGAACTGAGTTGTTCTGTTGTTTATAATGTAACGTGTTATGGATGAGTTGTCAAGTTATTTATGTTACTTAAACGGTCATTTTCTGACCGTCAGTAATAAAAGCCATTAAGTAACGGTGGATGGTATCCTGAACAATGAACTCGTCACTATCGTTAGTATCGGTACAATCCTTTACTACACCCTCTAGAACTAGTTCATTTGTGATTTGAATGGCTATATCGAGGGTCTCATCGTGGATGGCGTCACAGGTCTCTAAGACCTCCTCTGTTGATGTTGAATTGTTTATTCTACGTTGGATTTCTGCTAGGTTCATATGAACTCCTTGTTGGTTAGTTTTTCTCTGTTCTCTAGTAATGTAACCGATTGAGGATTATTCGTCAAATTATTTATGTTACTTTTCGGTCATAATTTGACCGTTTTGAGTAAGAGTCTCGGAAAGATGGGGATAGTAGAGAGAACAGAAATCCCATTCCACCTAGAGCAATCACCTCTAATAGTTATGTAAAGTAAGTGAATGTTGCTTATGCAACATATCAATTAAGACTCTAGAATCATAGTTATGTAAAGTTTATTATGCTGCACGCGCAAGATCATAGTTATGTTAAGTAAATTGCTGTAGGTGCAATAGACCGACTTCTTAATCGGTAGCCTTAAACCGTAGGTTTATATGGGTATGCCCGTAAGGGAGAGCAATTTTTAATTGCTGTATGTGCAACATGTATGCTGTTCATGCAATATGCGTCCACTCACGTTGCCACATCACGGGGGTATATGTGCCCCATGTGCCTTTTTGCGTTTGCAACACGAGGAAATACGCTCGGTACACTGGGGGATGTGCGCCTATCTGTGCTCGCATGGTCGAGACCCTTGTAACAACCACCAGTCCATACTTGCTATGTGTATACAGGTTACCCACACAAGGGAGTGTATTGGGATTTGAAGTTTGCTCTGTTGATATAGTAGGTGAGTCCATTGTCTATGCTCCTTAGGCCTATGCGTTGCTCGGATAGAACCACGATGAAGATGCCTGTGCGTTGAAAGTGCGTGAATAATGCGCCTATTTGTGGGGTCATGTGGTACTCTCTCGGTAGTGGTGGGGTTGTCGGGGGGTAGGGTAGTACGGTAGGTGTGTAGAGTGTAGGGGAAAAGGGATAGGGTCTTAGAGGGGCAAGGATGGGTCTGTACGTTCGTCTAGGTGTTTGGGGCCGTAATGGTATGGGTGTATGTGCTAGGATGCGTTGTA
>Ga0181417_1000686_pt1 | contig 10879 bp, 16 predicted proteins | sample 40SPOviralmetaG_FD_130142 | JGI IMG/M metagenome (GOLD analysis project Ga0181417, IMG submission 130142) | Marine viral communities from the oligotrophic San Pedro Time Series (SPOT) site, San Pedro Channel, CA, USA - 40 SPOT_SRF_2013-02-13 | ecosystem: Environmental > Aquatic > Marine > Strait...
ACCCCTCGTGCGCCTGGCTGAACGTCGCGAAGATAATCTTCTTCTTCGACGATTCTTGGAGCGCCTTCTCCTTCATACCGCCCATGTACAATCCAGAAGTCGTGGGAAAACACTGGTGGAGCATTTCGCAGTGGAGTCGCCGGTCGCTCAGGACCAGTAATTGTCTCGTCCCCGCCGAGGCTTTTTTTACCAGTTCCACCAACATTTTGTTCCTTTGTCGGTCCTCGACCAGAAGTGTAATCATGTTCGGCATACTAATTTTACCGTTTCGCATACTCGGCGGTGGATTTTTATAATTCGGTGAATCAAACGTGACCGGAAACACTTCGACCTGTTCCTGGTTCTTACGCTCGACCGCGAAGAAAGTAGGGCCCATGAACCAGTGCAAAACTTTGGTAAGACCGTCTTTTCGCTCGGGGGTAGCCGAGAGGCCGAAAATGTGGCGTGGACACATTTTGAACAGCGATTGGCTGAACACCTTGGCACAAATGTGATGCGCTTCGTCGACTATGACCGTCCCGACCGAATCGAAATCGTCGAAGGAGTATTCTTTGAGTGACAAGGATTGAAGCATGGCGATCACAAAGTCGCAGCCCTCAACCTCCTTCTTATTCTGTTGGACGACACCTATGGTCGCACCGGGGCAAAATTGCTGAATACGCTCACGCCATTGATCCGCGAGAAACTGTTTGTGCACGACAATCATCGTGCGGTAGCCGAGTTTACAGGCTATGGCCAGGGATACAGTCGTCTTGCCGAACCCACACGGTAGAGAAAGCACGCCGCTGCCTGCTTTAATTGCTGCTGCGAAGGCTTCGTTTTGGTGGGTGGCATCTCGCAATTTTCCTGTGAACTTGGCTGTGCTTTTCGCAGGTTCGGGTCTTTTGTCGATTTTGGCAGGGCCCATTTTATCGATTCCGAAGAATCTTGGAGCGCAAATTCCGTCCTTAGTTGGTCGGAAAACCTTAAAAGGCGGTGGAGGAAACCCATAGTCCGTGTTGACCACGGGTCTTACGGTAAGCTCTTTTTTTAAACCGCCGAGGACGACGACCGCCTGGTGCGGAACCTTGCTCAGTTCGGTGCGAGATATCAAGTACCCGGTCCGTGTCAGTGTACCCATGGTTTACCTAGTTAAAGACTACAAACTTTAACTACGTAAATGCCCACCGTGAACATTGATGAGAATATTAAGAAGGTCACCCAGACCATCGAGCAGATGACCACGGAGATATTTAGGCTTCAAGGTATGCTCCAAACCTTCCGCGACCTTAAAAAGGGGGGCCTGGAGACGATCGAACTCCCGCGCGATCCAACTCAGGCCTCAGACGAGGAGCTCGAGAAGATCGAGGATGACAGCACCCATGAGAAACCCGAGTGATTCTCCACATTCCAAGCACCTTTGAAATCGACCACCACCTCGATCTCGTCCCCCCTTACTAGAGACTGAATGGGGCGTCCTTCGACGCTGCACATCACTCTCCTGTAACGGAACGGAATTTTAACCCTGAGCACTCGACCATCCAAAGGGTCGTCCACGTTTACACTTTTTAAAAGGTGCGTACGTTTCATATGCATGTTTTCAATGGTGGCACGGACATTTTCAGGGACGGTAACCCTAATATACTTCCTATCATTGAAATCATACATCGGTTCGTATACTTCGGCTGAGAACTTCATTGGTTCTTATTACGATATACAAGAATTATTACGAGGAGTGTCACGACGCAGATCGCAAGTACCTGGGAAACGGAGATCGGTTTGAGCGGGTACCGGGTCCCGAAACATTCGTGACTGAGCCGCCTGGAAACTTCGACCGCGGCCTCTATGCTCGAGTAGGGTGTGTTGCGGTACGACATCATGCCGCACAGAGCGACGTCAGGGCACAACCCGAAAAACGGGACTTGTCCGTTCAGACCCAATACTCCCGACGATTGAGAAAATTCCCATTTTTCACCGGTCCATTCACTTCCCCACCCGATCCTGATTTCTCGGGGCGGTGGAAGGCCGAGCTGGTGGATCACCTCCCGTTTGACGACATCCGGTTCGCTGGCGAGAATTTCTTTCGTGAGATCGCATAGGACACACGAAACCGTGTTGGTCCCGGGTAAATTCGAAACGAGGATATTCCATTTGGTAGTGGTCAGGGTCTCGAGCTCCTCACCAGCAGGCACGAACTCGTCGTAATCCAGTAAGACGCATATCGACCCGTACGTCGCGCTTCGGATCTTCTTCTCAGCCAGGGGTCCCCAGTTATCGCCTATGAGTTTGAGTGCGGGGCTGTTGTCTATACACATGAAGAACATTCCGTCGGATACGGACGTCCCATCACTGAAAGATGCTTCGTAACCGTCTTCTCGATACTCCACTTTTTCGAGTTCCGAGCCGAATATAAAATTCACACCGGCACCGAGAAGTTTTTCCTCCACCGCATCGTTCATGAATTTTCCCGAAACTTTTTGAGTGTAGGGGCTAGAAAAGAGAAGCTGATCACCGGTCTTGATAAATTCGTACGCTGACATATGTTTCCATGTGACCCCGTCGATATTGATCGGTAAGTGTTCGACGATGGATTTACCACCTTCTGATAATTTGTTCTCGAAATAGTCATGGAGTGAAACCGATTTATATTTTTCGGGTTTGAATGTCACCTTGAAAAATAATTCTAGAATTGCCAGGTAATCTTTCGGCTCAAACTTTTTTAGTGCGTATTTGAAAAAGTCCGGTGATATCTTCTGGAAGAGTTCATCCCACTCAAGATCCATTTCCTTGAGAAAGGATTGAGCGTTGACGAACCCTCGGTCAAAAAGTACTCGGTGTGCGTGAATATCACGAACCTCCGTGTCGGGTTCCCACCACGAACCTCCGCAAGACGTTTTACGCTCGTACACGGTGACTTCGTGGTCGGTCGACCTGACGATCTCCCACGCGAGGGATAAACCTGTGGGGCCAGCGCCGACGATATGAATCTTCATTCTAGTATAGGTGCACAAATTAAATGAAGCCGGTCCTGCGGCGCTCCTCGGGGGTCTTCAGGAGGTACATGACGCTCAGGAAGATGACGGTGGACGCGAGGGCGTACTCGATATCCCCCGTCGCACCGAATGCGATGGCCATGAGGGAAACGAGACGGAAGACCTTGTTCCCGAAGAGCTTATCGAGGCGCTCAGGGATGGCGATCGCGTTGGGTGCGAACAGGCCCTGGTACATGATGATGAGGGAGAACACCAGGGGCTGGGCCTTGATGAAAAGTTCGGTGGGTTTCGTCACCGGACCGAAAAGGTTTTTGATCTGACGAACCATTTGTTTATAATGTATGGAGAAAAAGTTCCTGGGTAAAGGTAAGAGGATATGTTATGTGTGAACCATGTCGTAAAACCACCACCGCGATCGCGGAATAAAATCAAGACGTGGAAGTTCGCGGCCAAGTATTTGTGGAAGGATCGTTTCACAGAGGACAAAGGTGAGCTCGGTAGGTGGACCAAGGATCAGTTACTGGACCTCGGGCCGACATTTGTGAAATTGGGTCAGATCGCGTCGACGCGCAGTGATCTCTATCCACCGGAATTCATTCGTGAGCTGGAATCTCTTCAAGACAACGTCCCGCCGTTCGATTATAACCTGGTGAAAGATGAATTAAACATGGACATATTTGAAGAATTCGACGAAACCCCTTTCAAATCTGCGAGTATAGGTCAGGTGCACAAGGCTGTCCTGAAAAACGGGAAGAAGCGTGTCGTTGTAAAATTAAAGAGACCGGGTATCTACGAGACCATGAAGTCAGACACGGAAAACGTGGCCAAAATATTGAAATTTTTCCAAACTGTCGGTATCGACACGGGGACCAGTTCGGAATTCGTATTAAACGATTCGATAGAGTATTTACTCGGGGAGGCTGATTACGTGCAGGAAGTAGATAACGCTATACGATTCAAAAGGTCACTGAAAACCCATGACTGGATCAAGATACCCCGTGTGTATAAGAAACATTGTACCAGTGAGATGATTGTAATGGAATATGTACCATCAGAAAAGATAACAGAGATCAAAAATAAGAAGATCAACAGGAAAAAGGTATGTGAAGCCCTCGTTAACTCGTACGTGATTCAGACCATGGACAGCGGTCTTTTTCACGGCGATCCCCACCCCGGTAATTTGGGGGTCTCGAAAGATGGGAAACTGGTGTTCTATGATTTTGGTCTCCTGATTGAATTGAGCGAAGAACTTAGGGTTGGATTCGGTGATTTGTTCGGTTGTATCATTAAACGAGACACACAGGGGATCGTTCAAGTCTTAATTAGGTTAGGGGTCATCGTACCGACGTCTTCCGATATCAGCGATATCGAACTGTTCTTCGAGACTATTTTGGGGTATTTAGAAACTCTCGACGGCGGTGCTATCATGAACGACGAATTGGCAGCCGAACTGGCGATGGAAAAACCGTTCGTTGTACCGACGAGTTTTATATACTTAGCGAAGTCTTTCTCCCTCATAGAAGGAATATGCTTACAATTGGATCCAGATTTTGATTATTTCACGTACCTCGAACCGATGATTCAAGAGCAATTTCTAGAGTCTCTGGACATCGCCGAAATGGTGATGAACACCACGGAAATTCCGTCTAAGATTGGTAAAATCAGCTCGACTGTTCTGGGCCTGGAGAGGTCCAGAGCGGCGATGAAGCGCTCGATGGTCAAAACAAGACAGGAAATACGGGTAGTTCAATACAGCGTTATATGTGCCCTCTTGGCTGAGAGATTCAACGGGACGCCCCTCGCCGCGTTGCTCGTGGCGTTCGCGATCTGGATTACTTTTCGTAAAGATCGATCGATTTGACCTTGCCCTTCTTCTTAGCCCCCTTGTCCTTCTTGATAAGATCCTGGTGTTCCTTGAAATATTCCTTCACGCGCCTCTGCTCGTCGCGCGCGATATCACCGATCTTATCCTTGATCTTATCAACCTCACTCTTCCTCTGTTTTTGAATTTTTTTACCGATCTTCTTGAAATCGTCATTCTTAGCGAACCACGTGGGTGACATGGCGATTGCGGCGAACATAGTGTTTGTTGTATTCTGATGATATTAATTTTTCAAGTCCTTGATGAGATCGTCGATCCCGGTGTAGTACCTACGCAGATCCTTCATGAACCGTTTGTTGTTCTCGAGAACCTCACACTCGACTTTATTGAGATACAACCACGCCAGGTTACACTTCGAGTACTTGGTCCGCTTCTGGTTCTCGTTAGGTTTCCTGGCGACGAGTTTCTTCGTCTTGGACGCGGACGCGGGAAGGACCTCGACGCGATTGACGAACGAGAGTGCTTGCATGACCGTATCGGCCAGGTCATCCTTCTTTTTACTCGCCTTAAAGGTCTCCAGCCAGTGTGCGTTTGTGGGTCCGTCCTTGATGAATTCCTCGCACCGTTGGATGGCGACCTTTTTGCGCTTGTTGTATTGCGCTTTCCCTGGACCGACGACGTCCGGGATCTTATGGCGAGCGTCGTAGAGAATCGTTTCAGCCTGGGGACACTTGATGATGAAATAGCTATGCAGAAAATGCATGACCGAGATCATCTTCTTGTTCCGATCGGGTTGTTTTTCGATCAGTACGGTGTCGGCGGTCAGGACCCACGGTCGAGCGTTGAGGTGGTCTCTCATGGACACGTAGATTCCGTTTTTCGATTCGGGGGGAATACCGTCCACGTCCCAGTTCTGTACCAAGTTGCCGTTTTTGTCGTCGAGGAGACACAGGGCGAGATTTCGTATACCAACGTCGATACTGAGGATCATTAGTATAATGAGTGATTGATTTCTTTAATATTTATTTCCGCATCATAGCAGCCATCATGGCGGGGTCCGGACCGCCGCCACCCTTCGACATCATCATCATCACCATGGCCATCGCAGCAGAAGAACTCGAGGCGATCGCGGAAGGGATGAACGGACCGGCCATCGCGGCACCGAAGCCAGCGCCGATACCACTCGCGGCGTCGCCCACACCGGCTCCGACACCTTCAGCCGCCGTACCGACACCGGCTCCGACACCTTGAGCGGCCCCGCCTATACCTGCTCCGACACCCTCTGCGGCTTCCGCCACGGCCCCCCCTGCACCTTGGGTCTTGGTAGTGTTTTTCTTCTCGGTATCGCTGACAAGTTTGTTGACTTTTTCATTTGACTGCACAATTTTCGTAACCTTTGCTCCGATCTGTTCCGCGACGAACTTGATAACCATATCCTGGTTGATGTCGCATGAGGTCGACGCAGCCAGGCGCATCATCTCGATTGTGGGTGGAAACCCCAACTCCTTCAAAACGGTGAATCCGAGGGGGTCCATCACCAAGTTCTCGATGAGGAGTTCCTGATTCGCCACGATCTTGGTTCGCAACTCGTTGACGGTTTCGTTTGTAATATTGGTCTCCATTTCATTCCGAACGGAGTTTTTGATATTCGTGTAATCGCTACTCGAGGTAGAAGACGTGCCACCGGCTCCAGATTCTGTTTCCTGCTCTGCTTTGAGTGCATTGTCCAGTTCGGCTTCGATTTTATCGTTTAGCTCCGTAGAATCAGAGCTCTCGAACTGCGCTATAGTTTTTATGTCAAGGTTCATTGTCTGGTTGATGTTCATCTTGCAGCTCAGGGCCTTGACGTTCTTCATTACCAACTTCTGGTTAGCCAGCACAGACGAGCTTTGAACATTCCGTGTACTGTTCATTGCATTAAAGACGGACTGGTTGACGATCTCGTTTGAAATGTGAGTTTCGGATTTGGAGTTAGATCCACCCATTATGATTTGTACTGAGAAAAAAATCCTAATATAAAGGTATAATGAAACTTAACCGAATCGTTCTGATCATCTCAGTCATCGTGATTTCCGTGTGGATGTATAAGCTGTACAGGAACCGGTGCCTGACCATCGAGTATTATTCGACTATAACCGAAGGTCTGATGGAGCACATCAACGATGAGAGTAAAGATCTCAACGCTCTGTACGTGATGAACACATTCGTTCAACTCACAGACGACGACCAGGTTGTCCAGGACGCGATGGACTTCGCGGAGATGGGCGACCGCAAGACCCTCCTCGAGTTACTCGAGAAGGTTGAGAAGAAATAAAATGTACGAAGTTTATAAAGCATGAACACCGCAGTTGTCTTACTCGTGTTGGTGATCATCGTGTTTCTTTGCCTGAGAAGTGAATCGTACGTCGACTTTACTCAGAGTAAGATGGCGGCTGAAGATATCATCGACGCCGGCATCGCCAACGGCGGATTCAAGGAGAGTCATATCGAAGACCTTCGCAAGATTTTAGAGCCGGTGATGAACGACCCGAAAATTTTGGATTCGGTTCTCGAGTACGCTGCACAGGATCGGTTCGACGAGGTCACCGACATACTCGAAATTTACTTCTCGACGTATATCAAATGAACCTGAAGCTCGCCGCGGCTGCCGTGTTGATATCACTGTACCTGATCTACCGCACACACAGGAAACAGGAGGCGCTAAAGAAATTTACTAAAAAACCCTAATACGTACCTCTCACCGCTCGTCACCGGCGTGACCCCGTGTAACGAGCGACACCCTTCGTAGTATACAGCGTCGCCTCGCTTGAGGCTGACGACCGGTAGGTTCGGACAAGCTTTCAAGAACTTTTCGCGTTGGGGGATATCCATGTCACCTCCGTGCTCGTCCAGTATTCGCCGGGTCCTGTCCTCGTCGAATATGTATAGCTCCCCACCTTCGAAATCTTTGACGTCCGATAAGAGCACGTTGATCGTCGTGGTCGCGTCCTCCTCGTCGTCGAGGTGCATGATCAGATCGTTCCTGGCGCCCGTGTCGTATTTCCTCAGGAAGGCGTACGTCAGCACGAGCTTATGCTTCGAAGCTAGGGGTTCGTAGTAGCCTTTACACATGTCCCACAGTTCCACGTTAAGCGGTCGGCCGTCCTCGTAGAGGGCAATCTCCCCCATCGGCTTATCGTCGACATGCTCAGGTCCGTCCATGAACTCGTACTTCTTAGATGCCTCGATGATCCGTTCACACGCGTTCCGACGCGTGAGTACGACGACGAGGACAATCACCGCGACTGCGAGGATGACCAGATACATCACTACTTGACACCAGGAAAAAAAATCCCACCATAAATTAGAATGTCCGTGGACGTGTATACGACAGCCTACCGGAAATCCATAGGAAATCATCCACACGGCGACGGGACGTGTCGTGATTACGATTCAGGGGGAAACGAACACGGAAACCAGGGTAAGTATGTGTGGGTGCACAAGAAAGGAAGAAGCGGCAAAAGGAGGCATTGGCACTCGAACACGAAGGTTGACGCCAACGGTAACGTGGAGTCCGGAAACGATTGTATACGATGGACCGCCCCGCCTTCCGAATCAGGGCACAATCCGTGTAAGGATTTGGGTGAGTCGACTTTATTACTCGATGGTTTAGAAGATTTCGACGGGGGTGCAGATTTCGGTCTTAAATGTAACGTGACGAATGCTACAGTAGAAGCTATCATTAACCAGGGTAATGCAACCCAAACCATGCCCCATTTGACTGGAGCTGGAGCGTTAAACCGTGAGGGTACGCGGATATCCTTTTTGGACCAAATCCTGTTTGGAGGGTACACCAAGACCGGGCGGAGGATGGGCGGTGGGACCGGATTCTGCGGCGATGTGAAGAACTTACCGAAGATCGTGAAGGACGGGAAAACGTGTCATAACTTAGTGGAGGCCAAAATCTCGGAGGCGTCTCTTAAGACCATGCAAAACGACTACTGTAAAGAAAACAGGACAGACCCTGCGTGTGCGTGCATAAACGTCCTAGGTGGGGATTTCATGAATACGTGTAAGGCAAATCCCACGTGGGCAGGGTGTGACTTAGTCAACGAATCGAGAAAAGATATCGAGAAAGTGATGTGCCCACTCGGTGATAACTGCCCCGCGTTCGGGGCGTACGGCGGTAACGCCGATTGCGTCGTCCCGGGTATATGCACGGGAAGTGATATTTACGGTGCGAAGAACATGCCACCCGCTTGCGCGTTTAGCATGAACATCTGTAACCAGCTCATGATCGTGGACGACCTGGACGCTGTCGGTGATTTAGAGATTACACAAACCTGTGATATTGACATCAATGCATTGAAAAAGGATAAAGAAGCACTCGAAGCGGCGGTCAAAGCCGCGAAGGAGCAGGACAAATTGTGGCAAGCGAACGAATACCAGCTCCAGCTGGACAGAAAGCAGCGCTTGATCGACGACGCCGCGGAGACGGAGCGGATCCGTTTGGAGATGACGGACGCGCAGGCACTGGACAGGGATGCGGAGCGAGACCTCACCGCGCAGATGATCGCACACAGGTCAGCCAACGCGGAGAAGAGGATGTCCGAACGGATGGCGTTCGAGCGGGAGATGGCGAATAGGGAAGCCGTGAAGATGGGGGGTACGGATCCCCAAACCCTAGCCTTCTACGCGGCGGTGGTTTTCTGTGCCGTTTTTCTGTTGATTTTCGCGTCGAAAATATAATGTCACCAATCTAATAATGAAGATCAACGCGAGGACCAAAAGTATCATGGTCGCCGTGTTCCTACTCGCAGTCATAAGCCTCGCGTACAGGTGCACCGAGCGGTACGAATACGGTAAGAAGGAGGAGAAGGGGGTCCTCAAGGAGGACCCGGAGGTCGCCAAGATGGTCAAGGAGAGGAACATCACACAGGCGGACCTAGACGAGATCATGAAGGTGATCACTTAAAGATATTTTAAATACTGTACGTACATGTGGTGTTGGTGGTGCTGCCACCCGTTCGAAGGGACGGCGCTCCAACTCCCGTATAAATACGACGATCGGCGTAACCTTTTTACAACGACGGGTAATTTTTGTTCCTGGAGTTGTATGAAATCGCACGCCCTAGACAAATACGGCTTGAGTCGAGGGGGTATCATTTGCGGAAACATAATCATGATGCGCCGACGGATGTACAAGCAGTCGGGGCACGTCAAGCCCGCACCGTGTAGATATAAACTGGCCGTGTTCGGCGGTGACATGACAATAGAGGAGTTCAGGGAAAATCAAACCGTGGATAAGGACGTGGAGAAGGTCGACGTCGCGACGAAGCCGTACAAGGATCACGTGATACCCTTTATTTCGAACACGAAAAAGATGGAAGAAATAAAGAATTCGACTTCGAATAACAACGCGCTAAAGCTAAAGAGGGCGAAGCCGTTGAAGCGCAATCATAATAATCTAGAGAACGCTTTAGGATTGATTATAAAACCAAAGTAATCACACCTGACAGTTTAGGCACACCGATCCTTCGTACACGAATTGACAGCGCACGCATTCGTTCAGGCATACGAGTTTCTTCTTGGATACCTTCCCCTCGGAGAAACGCGTGAGTTCCTTGACGGTGTAAATTCCGTATTGAATCATGACATCGAGAGAAGGGAATCGCATGCTACTGAGTACAGTACTCTATTCTCTAATTAGTGTTTCGGGATGAGACAACGTAACCATTTGGGCACTTTCTTACGGAGCTTGAGCATGGACGCGAACCCGTCGATGATCGGAGGAACCATCGATTTGAGGATGCTCTCAATCTCGGAATCCTTGTCACCTTTATCGATCTGCTCGATGAAGTGATAGAGCACGCCGATCACGAGCTTCTTCTTCTGCGGGCCGGGAAGAGCCTTAAACTTCATGGTCTCCATCATGAGTCGGGTGATGATCGGGGGGAGATCTTCCTTGGTGATCCCGTCGTCGACGAACTCAGTCTTGAGTTCCTCGATGGTTCGGAGGAGGCTTTGCGTGTTGATCTTTCCTGAGAACTTCTCTAAAAATATATCCATATACTATAAGTATGGATTTTAATGAGATCATTTCCAG
>Ga0181417_1000688_pt1 | contig 10868 bp, 4 predicted proteins | sample 40SPOviralmetaG_FD_130142 | JGI IMG/M metagenome (GOLD analysis project Ga0181417, IMG submission 130142) | Marine viral communities from the oligotrophic San Pedro Time Series (SPOT) site, San Pedro Channel, CA, USA - 40 SPOT_SRF_2013-02-13 | ecosystem: Environmental > Aquatic > Marine > Strait...
AAATTAAATCATTATCTGTATTAGATATAATAGAACCCCTACCGCCAGCAGGATCTCTAAACAACAAACCTGCATTATAAGAGTTGGAGACTAAGAAATCTATGTTGTTATCTTCCACTTAGTCCAAGTCCCCCAACCCATTTCTATGCCATGCTCATCATAGCCATCTATTTTCAAGAAAGGCATTGTATCTCCAGCACTACTCGATCTAGGTCCGAGTAAGAGGCTGCCGCTTACTTCTACTCTTTCAGTCGGACTATCTGTTCCTATACCGACATTACCAGCAGTTTCGTTTAGTAATAAATCGGCAGTTGGGTCGATGCTTAGATCTCCAGCGTTTGTTGTAATCTTTCTATTGCCAAGACCACCACCAAAAAATGTAAGGTCATCTGCTACAATATCAACACCATGAGCGTTGTTAGGGTTGGTGAGCGTGAATCCATCCGCTGCATCCATTTCAATTTTGCAGTTAGCTGCCCCTTCAATATCGTTAGTCCCTATATCAATGTTGCCCCCACGGACCTCAAGAGCGGAGCTTGGAGAGTTGGTTCCGATTCCCACATTGCCAGTAATGAAAGAATTGCTACCATCTCCAGCTAATCTAATCGTTTCATTAGAACCTGTATCATACAGTCTTAGTTGACCGCCCCCAGCAGAGAACTGAACTATTCTCGCAGCTAAATTATTATCGGCTTTTCTTATAGAGAAATCTGCTGATGTCCCCACGATTGTCAAAGCATCATCAGGAGTTGCTGTCCCTATTCCAACATTACCATCATTTTCAATAGTAAATTGAGGAGAAGTGCTAGTGCTATAATTTGAAAAAATTCTAACCCCTTGAGTATCATTGAAAGAAATAAGCGCACTGTTACCAGTATCTCTTAATTCTATTTGTGGAGTATCATCAGAAATTACAAAGTCTGTATTAGAAGCTCTTTTATCACCACTACCAATTGAAAAAGTCGCACTTGGATCATCTGTTCCTATCCCAACTTTGTTTGAAAACAATCCAGTAACACCAGAGATATGTGGGCCTGTAGAAAGAATCGAGGTGCTTGTGCTGTTGCCGCGAGTCGTTACAGTCTGTAAAGTATCAGCCTCTGCTGGATTATTCTCTCCAGTAAGGACAGGAACACCACTAACATGCAGTCCTTCTCCAAAATATCCAATCGTAGGAACATAAACGCCACTAGCAAAATCTAAAGTAGCCGTATGCATTCCGCTAGAAGCGTGGACTCTATCTTGCCCATCTGCTAAAACTGTCGCTCCAGTGTGAGCTACTGGTATCTCTACTTTGTTTCCTAAAGCAACAGCATAGTCTCCACTAACTTTAGAAGCTTTTCCTGGGCCTACAAGCGCAAACCGACCTGATGATTCGGTAAACCAACCGCCAAGAGTAACGGAATCGTTTCCGTAATTTTTATTTCCTTCTCCCCCTAATACAGAACTAAATGTTCCATGAATCTCATTTTCTTCTCCACCTCCAATAAAAGAATAACCATTGCCTCCTGAAATTATGTGTGCATTACCTCCAACTATAGCAGATACACCATCATGAATTTCATTTACTTCGCCACCACCGATAAAACTAGATGTGGCATCTTTTATTTTGTTGTTTGAGCCTCCCCCAATTATAGAATAATTAGAATTTAAAATATCATTATTTTTTCCTCCAACACTTGAAGAATATTGACTACCCGTTATATCTATTCCCGATCCACCTCCGACAAAGTTAAATCCTAAAAGACTACCTGATATTTTGTTCCCAGCACCACCTACCAAAGTATTAAAGTGTCCACTAATAACATTTCCTGTTCCTGCTAAAATAGAAGAACCTGTAGCTGGAGAACCTCCTACAATTATACCGTCACTACCAATAACAATTGATTGATCTGGGAACATTACTATTTTGTTAGTAGTAGCTCCTATTCCAAGAAAGTTGCTTTGTATTCTAGTTATCCCAATTCCTAAAGTTAAAGCATCATTTTCGAAATTAATACTTTTATCACTATCCCCATTAAAAATAATTTTTGATCCATTATAATTAATATCTTTGGTTGTAGCATTGCCTCTGTCTACTACATCTTGCAGAGTATCAGAGCTACCACCTGCTTCATCTCCAGAAAGTAAATACATCTTACTATCTGGCCCAGTTAAACGCCCACCAATCCCTGTTCCTAATGCGTTACCACTGACATTTAGATTACCACCCTCTGCATCATCTCCATCTAAACCTCCTTCGATAGTAAAATCTCCTACTAATAATTGGTCTCCTTGGTTATAAAGATTTAAATCTGGTCCTTCTACTGTCGGTTCAAGAGTAAATGGCCCTACAGTAAATAATTCCTCATTAAATCCTACTTCAGTGTCGGCAGCTAATTTAAAAAATAGACCTGTTCCCTCTGGAATTCCATCATTGGCTGTTAGTCTAATTCTTTGCCCTTCTTGCACAGAATTAAGGGGGAAGTTTCCTACTAGAGATCCTCTATTTGTCGTGAAGTCTTCACCAGTTCCATGAAATAAAACAACATCTCCTAAACTTGTGAAGTTTGGTGATTCATTAAACCCTAAATCAAACTCAATAAACCCAGTGACACCCGAATCATTTATAGGTTGATTGTTAAAATATTTGATGGCATCAGCTCTGTCAGCAGCGGAGGATATACTACCAGTGTCTGGTGGGCTATTATTTGTATAACTTTCATTTAAAACTGTTTGTCCCGAAGACCTAACAAATACTTTATCGAAAGTAGCCGTATTAGCATATAAGTAAAACTCACTGGTATGGACACCCCCGTCTTGGTTTACTACTTCATTTCTGATTCCGAAGTTTCTAGTGAAAGTCCCGAAAACATCTATGTTTTGCGAACTAGAAAAATTAAAAGTAGAGTCCCCACCAATTCTATAATCAGGAAAAACTACACTTCCATCTGTATTTAAAATACTTATTTTCTGCCCACTTACAAATGGGTCAGCAGCTATTTGTGCCGCTGAAGATAATTGCTCTCCATTTCTGTTTAAAATATTAAACTGTAAAGTTACGTCAGCTCCTTCAGTATAAACTCCACTTCCAGTTGTAATTTTTGATAAATCTGTAGAGTCAGCAGTGAAAGATGTTTGAAACTCATGGATATCGTTTGTAGTAAAATTACCTTCATAGTATCCGCTTGCGGTTATATCTCCTGCTGTTGTTCCGATACCTATCTTACCCGTTTCCCAAGTAGTGCCTTTGTATATGGCCATTAAAGCACCTGAATAATTCTTCCCTTTTTCAAAAATATATGGAATGGTTGTTCCTATACCAATGTATCCTGTGGCTTCTGCTCTTAAATCTCCAATCGGAGTTGTTCCTCCAATTGTCGTTACTCCTCCTGTGATCAAACTAGTGCTACCAATTCCAATCGTTGTTGGGATGGTATTTCCTATTGCTAGTGTGTTTATAAACTCTACATCATTCCAGCCTGAAGCTACAGCTTTAGCGTTTAAATAACCTCCTGCTCCTGTCGAACCTGTAGCAAATTCTCTGGCTTCTTTGGCGTAAACATATGCTCCGTCAAATTTGCTTAGTTTTAATATACTATATCCAGTTTCGTTCATTAGAGTATTGTTATTCTATCTAAAAATGATTTAGAAAAGGTTAGAGATTCTTCATAAAGGACAAATATACCTGATGATGCGTAGTCAGAATCGAAATATGCGTCACCACCACCACCACCTCTATTTCCTAATGCATTCACCTTGAAATTATATACACCCACCTGATTAAGACCTGTAAATTCTCCTCCAGTAGTTGTTATAAATTCACTTAAAGATTGCCCATTAGGTAAACCTAAAACCATATTATATCCTGTGACAGTGTTAGCTGGAGTGATTCCAGTCCACATACCTGTGATAGTGAAGGTTCCATCTGAAGCATTAGGGACTCCTGTTGTAACATTGTCAAGAGTGGGAGCATCTAATGTTTTATATGTGACTCCATTGATTGTTTGAGCTACTTGATAACTAAAGGTATTTACTTCGTTTTCTATACTTATATTTTTATCAATTAAATTAAACTTGCCTGTATCGTATTTCGTAGCAGTAACCAAGTATTCATTAGTGGCTTCCTCCTGCATAGAAATGACTTTATAGAAAAATGGGCTGGCTTGTTTTATTTCAAATTTCGCAGGGCTACCTAATTTAACAAAAGGTAATATGCTTGGGTCGCTGAAACCAGAAACTATCGATCCATAATCTTGATCTATAATAGATCCTGTAACACTTAAAATAGATATTTGATCTGGAGTTGCTACAGAAAGTTCAGATTCAGTTATGCCCCTTGTCGAAACTTCAAAATTAGTTAGACCGCTAAAGAAGGTGGGTGCTGGTGAAACTGCTCTTCTGCTAGTTTCATCCATATCGAATACTGATATCTTACCAGTATTAAAATCAGATAATGTTTGAGCGCCAGTCCATTCAGATATTAAATCGCCAGATCTTAAATCAATAGCTCTCGCGTTTCCTTCTCCTGTGCCTGAAGCGAATATCCAACCAGTGACACCAGTGTCAAAGTAAACCATTGTCCCACTTTCGGGTAGACCTGTATAAGATGCATATTGTTGAAATCTGGCTTCGTCTGATCCTGTGGCTTCAGTGTATCCTTGGGTGTAACCTGAAAAAGAATATTCTCCTGTGTATTTTGACCAACTATCACCAACTATACCTGTTACTGTAAAGCTGTCATACCTTTGTCTTCTAGTGTTAGCTGTTTCCTCTAATTCTAAGTAAGAATCAGAACCAGTAGGATTATAAACACTTAAGACTCCCTCCATTGATGAAGAGTTAAATTGGTTTGTTAATCTAATAGTTTCCGCTTCTAAATCTACGGCTAATACCTTTCCGAAATTAGCTATATTAGTTTTTAATTCATCTTCAATTATAACGAGATCCCCAGGTTTACACAATAGGCTTTCTAGTCCTGCGGTAAATGCGACTTGTTGATTCTCTTTTATCTTAGAAAATATTTGATGTTGTGCAGTTCTGCGAGCCATCGCTCTAGATGTGATACCAATACCTTCTATTTTTTTCTTAAAAATACCTCTCTCTCTAATATCTTCTTCATCTTCTACCACCTCTATTTTAGGTGAAAAATTATCAAATCGATCTCGATATCCTACTTCTATACAATTAAACTGCTCATCTCTTCTGTTGTTAGAGTAAAAGAAAAGACCATCTTTGACGCTTTCATTTGTGAACAAGTTGACCGCTCCTCTTGGTCTATCGTCTACAAAATTAATTTCTGAATTACTAAAGAATGTTCTGCCTCTGAATAAAGCTGCAATAGTGTTTATTGCGTCAAAAATCTTTTGTCCTTGATCGAATACAATATTGCAAGAATATCTAGGTTCCTTACCTCCTCTTCCATCAGTTACTCCTTCGAAATATCCGTCCTCGTCTACAGCATCACAAAATCTTCCTATTTTATATAGTTGCCACTTATTAATAGTGTCACTATCTATATGAGTACCCATGCCATATCTAGAGCTTGTGAGTAAATCATATAAGATCCAAGCTGGGTTATCTGTCCATACTAATTCATTTCTAAAAGACCCATCCCAATCTCCTTTGTAAATTAACTTATCTCTTCTACTCGTATTATCGAAAAGTTCTTGATTGTTATAATATCTTTTATCTCTCCCTCTTTTTGTGGGGAAGTAATTACTCGGGACTTTGACTTTTTTTAATTTACAGTCAAAGCTTCTTCTAGGTATGTTACCAAAAGCTCTTGAATCTAATTTTGTTCCTACTATCGCAGAGTAAGGGTAAGGAAGATCAACTGGAATTATTTCTGTCACCTTTTTTACGGAGACTACTTTGGACAACAAAGCGGAGTTTGTTTCATAGGAAAGTTTACTAATTCTTACATACCTTTTTTCATTGCTATCTTGCTCTAAAGTCCCAGCTTCTATACCCACTTCACCATCAGCACTTAAAACTTCTTTATTTGTACTTTTAGATCGAGGCAATTCAAAAGGTCTAGATAAATAATTAAGGTTATCATCTGCGCCATTAAGTTGAATTACAAATTCTCTGCCACTTGAAGTTTTATAATCAGGATTTCCTAAATCAATTAAGGTATTCCCTTCGATAAGAGCTACTATACGATATGTGTATTCTTTATGTTTTTTAAAACCTCCATTTTCGCGTATAGCCCCCGTCTCTATTTTGATGTTTAGAACTGATGGGAATGTAGTGCCTATTTTCAAATCTTGATTGTCTTTATTTCTTCCCGTAAAGACATTATTTACATCTTTAATTAAAGTATCTTTTAAAGCTGATACGTTTAGGGTGACAAATACTTCGTCTACATTAGGATTGTATATTGTATGAACAACAGGTATCTCTCGTTCATCAAAATTTGCGAATGAATTTGCTCCCCAACTTGAATAATTTCTAGGCTTACCTTCAGCATCTTTTCTCTCGTCATCACTACCCTCGTTTAAAGGTAAACCATCCACTAAATCTGTATTATAAAAATCTGCGGTTTCTCCTAAAACTCTGCTCCTATTTAACATCGAAGTGCCAATCTGAACCCTTTGAGGAGCATTTGACTGTTCATTCAGGGCGTTTGGGTTTCCTTCGGCTCTCGCAGTTCCGAAAGGTCCAAAAAGCTCTCTATCATACAGATGATCGATAAAAACTTTGTTAAAATATTTGAATGGGTCTTGTGACTCTTCTCCTTTTTTAAATTCAGCTAAAACATTACTATAATTGTATTTTAAATTAATAGCATTAAAATTATTTACAGTAGCATTTGTCTCTATAATTTGATTTGTATCAAGAGTTTTTGCGTATTTAAAAGAATTTAAATCACTTAGTGCTGCAATTACTTCTTTAGGTATTTTGTAAGTAAAAGACGCATCGGTAGTTTGCCGTCTATTGCCAATATTCTCCAACGGATTTGAAAAAGATGGCTGCGCTCGAATCCACCCCCCGATTGGTTCTGTTAGAGGATCAAGTTCGATTGGGAATTCAAAAATCAAAAATCCATGCATAGTCCCAGTTAAAGTCCCATCAGAATTTATTTCAGGGCATGTTACGTCTGTCACTCTCATACCCGCATTTTTCATTGCTGCGATTAAGTTGAAGCCACTTTGTGTCCCAACTGGAAAAGTGGTCATACTAAACAATTGGTTCCCGTCTAAAACAGATTTATCTAAATTGCTATTTGAATCCTCTACTTTTACTATAATAACTCCCCCGTATTCTTCTGGATTTAAGTAATCTAAAATTAAATTGTTTACACTATCTCCAGTAAAATTTAAAATTTCTAAAGCTTTTTCAGCTAATCTTTTTTGTAGTCTATTGCCTCCTTCTTGGTTATTATTAGAGAATAATTCGTAGATAGTATCTAACTCACTAGAAACTGCTTCATTAATTCTGGTTTCATTTTGAGAAAATGCTGCGGTCCTATTTATATTCCACCGTCCCCTCCCAAAGCCTCCTGTCGCTTGACTGTAAGCAGGTTGGAAGGCAAAAATAAATTTAGATGAAGCTAAAGAGCTGTCTGCCCAGATAAGACTGTTAAGCGTCCCTATGGGTGTGTCTAAACCTCTGAAAGCTGCATTAGAATCACTATATCCAGTTTGTTGTTCTCCATTTAAATACCATTGGAAAGTTTGATCTCCAGCGCTACCTCTGTATTTTACAAAACCTCTAATAAAGAGATCAATCGTATTATAACTTCGTATGCCAGCTATAGTTGTGTGGTTTTTTCCTTCTTCTGTGAGATAAACCATAGCCACATCTGGATTAGAAGACGCTTCCTTATTGTCAACTCCTCCAGGAGTGCTAGATGGAAGAGCTGTTATTTTTCCATCAGAGCTACGTCTAGGAGCTTCTTTTAATTCTTGGAAAAACTCGCTACAAAATGCGACACCTTTAGTACTATCCAACCCCATATTGAGAGTTTCTATAGTTTCTAGTTCTAAACTAGTTAAGTCATCTCCAGTCGTATCGGATTCTGTAGTTACTGCTACAGCGGTATCATCTAAATAAATACCTTGTAACATTTCTAATCCATCTACAATTTTTCCATTTGCATTTACTATTCCCTCAATGGGTCCATCACTAATTAAATCTAAAGTTTCTGCATAACTAAATGAAGCGCCGTATTGCAATTCTCCCATCACAGGAGGTTTATAGATGGGAGGTTTAGGTTTTTTACTACCTTTGCCAGCGCCAGCGATGCTAAGTTTTTTTAGTAAGTGTTTCATTATATTAAAGGCCCACTTTATTTCCTACGAAAACAGGGTTTCCAACTCCTCCTAAAGATTCTTTTGGTGTTTGGTGTTGAGGAAATGATTTAATTGTAGCCTGAATTACTTGCGAGCCTACCTTTAATCTACCATATCCAATTGGAACTGGAGATCCTTGACTAGCTACGTTTACTGTATTAGAAAATATTAAAGAAGATTTGGAGCCATCTGCATCAATTTCTAAAGCTTCTATTTCAGGTTTTGGGGTCAAGGCGTAAGAAACTGCTGCGAAAAATAATGCGCTTGCGATAGTAGCTAACAACTTACTTCCTCCTACGAGTGGTAAAAAAAATGCTGGTCCCGACCCAGCTATAGCAGGAACTAAATCTATAGTTTTAGGGTTTTTTATTCTAGAAATATGTTCTTCTTGAGTGACCCTTTCTTTATTGATTATAATATCATAACAGAATCCTTGTTTTTGTAATTCCACTAACCTTTGAATAAAACCACTTCTGTTGCAATCTATAGCCTCTAATACATCTTTAGGGTTTGGTATGCTCAATTTAAAATTATCGCCGTATTCCCGAGCCAAAATTCCATGTATGTATACTTGTGTCATGCTACTGCCTTAATCCTTTCTAGTATATTTACATCAGCTTCTATGGTTTTGGGCGTATAAATATTTATTTTTTTTGTGTTAAGACTATAAATGAGAAAAGGTTGGCAACAATTGTCTGACATTTTAATGTCAAAATCTGATTCTGTTTCATCTCCTAATATATGACTATGAAAAACAGCGACCATATCATAGGAATCTTTGAACAAAAGATAACTCAAAGGGTTGATCAAGAAATATGATCTAGGATCTTCGGAATCATTGTCTTCTAATTGAACAATAAATTCTCTACTTTCATGATCATACCCAAGAAAGCCACATATTTCCTTTGTGAAATGCTTATGGGCTATTTCTTTTATCTTATGGAGAGCTGAAACTTCCCCTTTACATTTGTGCGTTTCTGCCATAACTAAATCCATCAGTTCCTGGAAATCCACCAAATCTTGGTTCTTTAGGTGTCGGGTTGGGTAAAAGTGTTTGCGGTCCTTCTGCATAGGTTTCTTTAAAACCTTCGAATTCTCCGCTACCTGTTAAATGATATGGGCCGACAGTATGTATATCTAACATTCCTAAAGTAGAACCGCCGTCAACTATTCCCGTGCTAGCATCCCACCAAGCTACTAAACTATCTCCAGTCACTCCACTGTATGTTCCTGTGCATTCATAATACTCCCTTGGTGCAAAATCTAAAACATTTGTAACCTCATTTGGAGTTCTGACTCTTTTGTATAAGAAATCTATCTCTTCTTGATTAATAGCTCTGTTCCAAACAGCCCACGGTCCTATGCATCCGTTCATAGAAGTAGTGTAAGGGGTTGTAACACCTCCGTGTCTGGTATCGTAACCTATCCTTCCTGGGTAATATTCAACTGCTCCCAACATAAATGTTTGAGGTAATGCTGGCAAGGCGACAGGCATGTGAGATAGACTGGTTGTAGCTAATCTCTCTGCTAAACTGCCGAAGTTCCCAAGATTCCGTGATAAATTTTGGTTTTCCTGATCCAGTCCATGTCTAGCAAACCTAGTGGTATTATCAGCAGATTTACTGACACCGTTTACAAAGAATTTTATAAGTGTGTCTTGTTCTGCATCCTCACCATTAACAAAATTGGCTGTTCCTGTGCTGTTAGTTATCACATATTGAACCCATTCTCTTGAGTCTCCCCCATCTTGTTCTTCGTTAAGGGCGACATTTCTAAAAGCGTTCTTGTCGGCATTTGTGCTTGTACTACTAATTTTATAGCCTAAATAGTTAGCGGCAATTGTATTTGTTTTATCACCTCTTCTTTTTCTTGAGCTACTACCATCTTGTGTTTGTGTAGTTGTATTAGCGTTGATGTTTAAGAATTGCATATTAGGCCAATTCTGATCGTCTCTTGGTGTTGTGCTTAAGACTCCAGCACCTACAGGGCTGTTCGAGTTAACATTCACCCATCCCATAATTGTCCATGCTCCTGTGAAATGGCCAGTTAATCCTTGTTCTTTAGAATGGAACAATCCTGTATGAGCTGGAATCAAAGGATTATCTTCACTTGGCATACCAGATATCCTGACTCCACTAAAACCACTTTGTATATTTTGTGCAGATACAAAACTTACTAAGTCAATACCATTAAATCTTTTGCGACAAGCTGATAGTTTCTTAGTGCAACCATCTTTTTGCCAATATGTAGGATTACCTTCTGGAGATTGACCAGTGTTACCAGATACACAGACAAAAATTGTTTTTAAAGGTTGACCCTTATTATTAGGATCTTGGCTAGGCAAAAGAATCGTCGGGCTTTCAGTGACAGCTATATCTCCTTTTATGTATCCTTTTGTGGGGTTCCATATCGCATTTGGATCAGCCAAAAAATATGTTGGAGACGCAGCAGCGGCAGGGTCTGCATTTCCTTCTGGCCTATATCTAGGGACTACTGGTCCTCCAGTTGGGTCAAGGAACGCTTCGCCATCCGCTCTCTCTATAGGGATTCCAGCGTATCTGCACCCCTCTCCTCGATATTGCCAGTAACAGA
>Ga0181417_1000691_pt1 | contig 10851 bp, 1 predicted proteins | sample 40SPOviralmetaG_FD_130142 | JGI IMG/M metagenome (GOLD analysis project Ga0181417, IMG submission 130142) | Marine viral communities from the oligotrophic San Pedro Time Series (SPOT) site, San Pedro Channel, CA, USA - 40 SPOT_SRF_2013-02-13 | ecosystem: Environmental > Aquatic > Marine > Strait...
AATCCACCCATGCTAAACTCTACATCTTGTATTGGTAAGTTATTAACCTGATTTATCATATCTATAGCATAGTTTTTAGCTTTATCATTAGCATTAGGGTTAAAAGGATTAAATGTAGCACCTGTTAATTGCTGTGTAGTTAAATCTCCAACATTCATTTCTTCTGGTGGAACATCTCTCATATACTGATCTGGATTAAATGATTTAAACAACCAATTATCAGGATTGTTTGTTTTACCACTAAGAGAATAATTTAATAAATCTTTTTGTAAAGCATACATACTTTTTGCATAGTTTCTTGCTAATCCTTGATCATACCCTGGTAAGTCTGTACCTTTTGATGCATATCTTGGATGTCCAAAAGTAGGAACATCAGTTTCTAATGAACTTTTGTGATTCTGACCATCCCAATAATCATTATATGTGTGTTCCCAACCTGGAGTTATATGCTTAGTATCACCGTCATCATATCCATAATATTCATGTTTACCTTTTGATTCCTGAAGCCATTTTGCAACATACTCATCTTCACTAAGTAATCCTTTATTTGGATCTATAATTAAAGGAGGTGCACCATTAAATGATTCAAATGATGCATTAGATAAAGCTTTTAAATGATCATTATATTTTGAGTCTAAGTCAGCTGTACCAGGCCATGTTATTGGATTATCTGCATTAGCATTCTCAAGCATTGTATTTAAGTTATTAAGCATGGTGTTTTTAAACTCAGCATCTAACATATCCAGCTTTTGTCTTTTATCTGCAACTTTTTTATATCTAGCTTTTGCTTCAGGATATCCTTCACTTAAAATAAAATCTGCTCCAAAACCACTTACAGTAACTCCAGATTCAGGATCTGCTTTACTTATGTTACCCCATACATAATCAAATGCATTATCTAATATATCAGCATTTTCAGGCTTCATTAGTGTTTCTTTAATTTGTTTTGGAGTACCTGTGATAAATCCACCCTTACCATCTTCCATCTGATATATATTATCATCTGACGTTACAAAATTTTCCATAAAGTCAACAACAGCATCTGCTTGTTCAGCTCTTACCTCATCTATGTATGCAATCTCTTTACCATTAATTGCTTCTACATAATCATTTGTAGTCCAAGAATCTCCATCTACTTGAGTTGTACCTGCTGCACCTTGAGTTTTACTATTACCAAATGCATCTAATAATTCATCATCTTGACCAGGAACACCAATCTTACCTTCCATTCTTTTAGTTTCCCTTTTAAGCTGTTCAGAATAAAGCTTTTCTGACATCCTTAAAGAATGTTTATAGTCTGCTAATTTATATGAATTGGCTTTAAAAGAAACTTCACTATGTGTATTTGCATATGTTACAGCTGCACCTTTGATTTCATTATCAATTGAATAATTCATCATAAGGTTATAAGCTCTATTTTTTAATGATTGACTATCATTAGGATTTAAGTCTTGGCCTTTATTAGATGCTAACTCTTCATCATTTCTTAATCTTCTAACTGCAGCTGCATATCTATCTTTTGATGATTGATGTGCTATTGCTTTTGCAGATCCAGGAGCATATGAAGCTATGCTATTATAATTATCCCAGCTAACAAGCATTTTACCAGTTCTTTCAATATCATATCTTTCTTTAGCTGTTTTAGCATTATAGTAATTTTCTAACTGTTGAATTTGTGAATTGGCCCAAGCAGTTTCAGCTGCATCAATGCTTTCAAATTGACCAGATTGTACACCCTGTTCAGCAAAACGTCTACCTTGCACATAAGACTTTGTAGCAGCCCAATCTCTAACTCTAGGATCATCTGATAATGCTTGACGTGCATCATACATAGCTTGTTCAGTAATAAGATCACCATTTTTTCTAGTTATAATCCAACCGCCTTTAAGCTCATCCTTTTTTACATTATATTCTTGCTCTTTAAAATAATCCATTGACATTTGATACAAGTCAGCATCAGGAACATACTTAGGCATAGGTTTTTGTAATGCTTCTTCTGAAGTTGCATTAATAAAATCTTGCATGTCATAGTTCATTTTTTCTACACCTTCTTGCCAATATTGTTCTCTTTGTTCATCATTATTACTATTACGTAGCATTTCAGCAGATCTCATTTGATCTTTATAAGTTTTTGTATAACCTAAATCTTTTACAATTAAATCATTTTCATAATATGGTTTGAATATTCCTTTAGCAGCTTCTGCATTATGCATAACTGATAAATCCATTCCTGATATTTGTTGTAGTCTAGGACCTAAATTTTGAGTATACTGATCTCTAATCTCCTGAGTATCAGATCTTGACAGATCACCGTATACTACATTACTATATAAATCACTAAGTTGTTCATAGTTTGTGTTATATCTATTTGTTTTTACATCCAGTACATTTGATAAAAATGCATAGTCTGGTGTAAATGGCGCAAAGGCCGGCATATAACTTTCTACTCCTGGTATGTACGTTGCCATAATACTAAATTAATAAAATTATTTAAGTTTATAAAACTTATTAAATACACTTTTAAAGTTTATTATATTCCTATTTTACCTGTGTAAAAAGGTACAATAGGTTTTTTAATTGCTTTTCCTCTTCTTGCTAGTCCAGGACTTCCTGGATATCCGCCTGGAAGACCACCTCCACCACCACTACTATTAGATGTTCCATATAGTTGGTCATACATTTTTATTATATCTGTTGTTTTAGCATCTGGATAATGTTTTTGTATATCCTGCATTCTTTCATAATAATCCATGTTAGGAGATTTATTAGCTCTATTACGGTTAAGATCTAATGGGCCTCTGCCTTGGTTATAATAAATCATTCCTTGACTACTAGGATCAATTTGATATATATCATTAATAGAATTCATATTATAAGTATTAGCTCTATTAGTTAATGCATTGTTCATAGCTAAAGTATACTGATCTCTATCAAACATTTTTTCATTGTTGTATTTTTCCAATGATCTTTCATAGTCATCATACTCTTTTACTTTTCTATTTCTTTCTTCTAACTCTGTTGCTTTTTCAAATACTGCATTCTTATAGTTAGCATCATTAATAGTTTTAACATTATCAGCATTATATTGACTTACAACATTAGCTATTGCTGTAGCATTTTTACCTGCAAGTTCAGACATTCTTGCTGAAGCTGCTTGAGGTCCTGAATAACCGCTTACACCTAAGTTGTTAGCTGCCAACTGTTCATTTAATGCTGCAATTGCTCTTGTAGGATCTTTAAGAACATAATCCATTCTAATAGGACTAACATCTGGTTGCCATGGTGTTCCAAGTCTCCTGTTTCTCATTGCAATGTTACCTAACAAATTTAAGTCTTGTGTCCAAAACTCTGGATCAGGTTGTTGGTAAGTACTAATTCCTGGTATATCAGGTGTTGTAATTTCTTCACAGTTACATGGATCTGCCGCAGTAGGTTTACGTGTAAATCCTTCAGGACATTTAGGACAATCTTTTACAACTGGGGGTGGATCATCTGTTTTAACTGTTGTACGTATAGTCTGTTTACCTATTTTACCATCTTCTTTAATTTTGTTATCAGGATGATACTCATTCCATTTCTTTTGATACTCTAAAGTTTTTTCAGGACTTGAAATTAATTCATCAATACTTTTAAGATCCATATCTTTTACAATACGCTGATCTATATTATCATACCATACATCTTTAAAGTTTGGATCTTCTTGAAGTTGTTTTATTATTTCTTCATCATTTAGATATAAGTTTTCATATCCATCTATTTTCTTTTGTATTCTATCTATATCATCACCATCTTCCCATATGTTTTGATCTTGGTTTCTTAAGTAGATATCATCATTTCTTTTTTCATTAGGACCTTTAGTTCCATCTTCTTCTGTGTTATTATTAGTTGGTGGTGGTGGTACATCTTCTTCTTCATTTTCTTCAGGCATATCAAGTACAGCAACTGGATCATCTGAGTCATTTTGATTATTATTAGTATTATTAGTATCTAATACGGGTATATTTTCAGGATCAAATTGAAGATTTAGGTTATCATCAAGAGGATTATTTTCTATTCTATTACCATCAGGCCAATCTTGAGTTGCAAAAGGATTATCTTCTATAGTTTGTATAATCATATCTTTAAGCCCATTGATTTCTTTATTAAGTTCTATTTCCTCATTTGTATTCGTTGGACCTTCAACATTAATATTTAATTGTTTATCGTTGAGTATTTGTTCCAAAATAGTACCGTTTTTCATACCATTTCTAAACTCTTCATACGTATAAACTTTATTATTAACTGTTACAGTACCCCCATCTTGGAAATATAGAGAATCCATTTCCATACTTCTTCCTCTTTCTTTTTCTACGTTAGGTTCCCATGGTTGAGGAAAGCCTCTCTCACGTTTTACACCAGTTGGTTTATTAAAAAATTGATTAAGTTTACCAGCTTGTTTAATAAGAACATCTTGTTTTGGATCAAAATTTTCTTTTGAACCTCTATTAAAAAGATTTTTAATGTTATTTATAAACCTTCCATTTTGTGCCATTGGAATATCACTAGGCATCATAGCACCCATCATATCAGGAGACATCCCTTGCTGCATCATATCAGGAGATACCCCTTGTTGCATCATTTCTGGTGGCATTTGTTGTTGCATCATTTCTGGTGGCATACCTTGAGGTGACCCTTGTTGTCCTTGTGCTAGTTGAGCTTGTTGTGCTTTTAACTGTTCCATCATCATCATCTGCTCTCTTTGTTCTGGAGTTAAACTAGCCATAAAATCTTCCATAGCTTTCTCTTCACTAATCTCTAAAGCCTTTGTAGCAAACTCCATTGGATCTATACCAATAGAATTTAAATAAGGATGTGCAACACTTGGTAACCCATCAGGAAAACTTTTATCCATTTCTTGTGAGAAAGCAAGTTTAGAAAGATCTAATCCATTTTTTTCCATCATCATCTCTGCTGACCTAGCTTGTATAGTATCAGCAAATTGATCATCCATAGCACCATAATATTCATTTAATTGAAACTTCTTAGATACTTCTGCAGGTGTCATACCTTTTCTAGTCTCAATACCAAACTCAGCTAACTTATTAGGTTTCATCTTCATACTTCTAGTATCAGAAAATATGAGTGAGTTTTCTGGCAAATACATTGGTACTCCACCACTACTGTGTCTAGAACCTTGGATATTATATAATCCAAATCTTCCATCTTGTTCTAAGTCTGTTAAGACGGTTTCTCCTCCTTCTGCTTCAACATTAGCTTTGTCTCTAGGTACTGATGACAAACTATACCTTAATCCTTCAGAAGACGCAGATCCACTGTAGTCTGGAACAAATGTTTGTAACCCATAATCAACTTGGTCTCCTGTAGAACCTCCACTTTTCATAGATTCTAACTTTCCATTATTTAATTGGAAACCTTCTGGTAGTTTGTTTATTTTTACTTTTGCCATAATTATAAAATTTCTATGTCAGCACCTGCTGCTATTAGTTTTGCAATTGTTTCTGTATCTAAGTCTTGTATCATGTCTTCATTTGATGTACCTGTTTCAAAAAGTTGCCCACCCATTTTGACCATATAGTTTTCTGCACCATATGAATCAAATCCAGATGGCCCATCTCCAAATATATTTTTACGTTTTAATCCAGTGTTTACATCATAGACACCTTTTGTTTGCTCAGGATTTACTTGGTATGCACCAGCTCTTGCATCAGCCATTTGATTCCACTGTTGTGCATTTTCAACTCCTGGTTTAGTTATATATTCATCTATAAAATCATTTACAGAACTTGCAGCCTGTGCAGCATTACCAAGAGCTCCCATTTTTTCAGCAAACCTACTATTTAAAAAATCATTTCTTAACTGTCCTATAGATCTTTTATCTCTAGTAACTTCTAAGTTTGGATCAGACGTTGTATATGTTACATTATCCCAATCAATATTTTTAAGTAAATCATTTTGTGTAGGATCCGGAGTATTTTCTAAAGGATCACCAGGTCCAAATGGGCTTATCTGCTCTCGTTCTGTAAGATCATTTTCAATAAATATATCATCATCCACACCTGTGTTAGATATATTATCCTGTTTTCTTTTAAAAGGATTTTTAAACTTATTATTAAATCTATTTCTTAATTGTTTATTAGTTTGTGTGTAATCAAATCCTGGATCATCATTTGTATTAAAAGAGTCACCCGGTCTATTAGGATCTAATAAATCTACAGGTAAGTTATCATCAACTAATGGTGGCATTGTACTTTGATTTGGTGTATTGAATAAATCTTGATCATAAGCTTCTGGTCCTATTTCCATACTTTGTAAATCAATACCTGTATTGGTACCACCTGTTCCTGTATTACTACCAGCACCACCTGGTCCTCCAGGTCCACCTGGTGCGTTTGTTAGACCATAACCTGGATCAAAACCTTCTGCTTTTTTTTCTGCATCAGTCATTCTAGCTCCTGTACCAAAAGGATCAAATTGATTTCCTGCTCTTGCTGTGTTAAGTTGTGCATTAAAATACTCAGCTTTACCTAATTCTGTTAACATTGGAGGTAAAGTATAACCAGTAGCTGAAATTGACCCATCAGGATACTGGTTTATACTAGAGTTAGGTCCTGCATAATCATGATCATAAAAGTTCATTCCAGCTTGAGCTTTAGGTATACCACCGTATTTTTTTAAACTATTAGGATTAAATAAATTAAAACTACCATCATTACCTAATAGTGATTTAAGATAATTTCCAGGTATTTGATTGTTTATAGAAATATTTCCTTTTGAGATACCATCACCAACATTATCTATTGATATTCTATTTAAATTTGACTTTTCCATATATTTTGCTAAATCATCTGTTGAGACTTTAGTATCATAAAAATAATTAAACATATTTTCAAATTCAGGAGTATTAACTTTTTGTGTGTCATATAATCTTTCTAATTCTGATACACGTGCTTTACTTGAATTAATTAAATCTATGGGTGCATTACGTTTTATAAGACTATTTAAAAAATCTTTTTGTTTTGTTAATTGCCATTCAAATCCTTTTATACTTTCAGGACTACCTGGTAAACCACGTTGAGCAAAACTTAACTCAGACCAATCATCACCAAGAGCATTAAACTTTATTGAATTTGGTGAAGGCTTTTGAGCTAAATGATACATGTTATTACCAAATGCTCCTGCTGTAGATTTATCTCCAGTAAATAACCCAGTGTATGTGCCTTGGTTTTTTGGATCTATTAATAGTGGATTATCTATATCCATACCCCTATAAACATTTTCAAAACCATCTGGAAATGAGTTTTTAAATCCTGAACTCTTTGATTGAATAAATTGAGCAGCTATTGCTTCTTCTGGACTCATTTTAATATTTAAAAAATCAAGATCTTTTTGTGTAGGATTAGTTCCTACAAAATCAGTATTATCTATATTTTTTAACCAAGAGTTATCTGCTTTAGTCATTTGTTCAATATTCTTATACTCATCCATTAAAGTTTTATTTAATGGTATATCAGAATTAAACTTTGACCAGTTTACATCACTAACAAACTCTGGAGATTTTCTTGTAAGTTTTGAAACACCCCCAAGAGCATCATCAAGATATTTTATTCCTTTTGAAATAATTGTACCAACCTGTGCTTTTGGTAATCCACCTTTTTGGAAACTAGCTTTTATTGTTCTTGAATCAGGTTTATCTTCTTTTGAAACTGGATTATCAAAATTCATATCCAAAGCTTCAATTGGAATAGAAGGTTCTGTATATGGTAATGGTGATGATGATCCTGCTGTAATAGTTGGACCTAAAGATAATGCCGCTGTACCAGCAGGTATAGTTAAATGACTAGGTTTTAATTTAAAATTTTTAATTGCATCTAAATCTGATTTAAATGCTTGTTTTACTAACTTTGGATCAAAATCTGTAAGATACTTTAATTTAGTCACGGGCAGTACATCCATAGCGGCCATTCCTATATTTAATACATCTTGTACACTACCATCACCTGTTGCAATATTACCAAGTGATTTTGTACCCTCATAAACACTTTCTACAGGAGAAAACATGTCAAGTATATTATTCTTACCAAGGCCATATTGATTAGAACTTCTCCATGGGCTACTTTCTTCTACAGTATTAGTACCATAAATCTCATCTTTAATATAATCTTTAGCACCAATATTTTGATCTGTAAATGCATTTATAACTGGATCTGTAAGACCAGCAACTATAGATTGAAAAGGATGCCTAATTACATATCCAACATTTGCATTTATCTTACTCAATTCAGACATATTTTGATAGTTTTCCCACTGTGCATCTTTATTTGCTTTATCTTGTAAATAAGCTTCTTTGTCAGATTGTGATTCTTTAAGTGTAGTTAATGCTGTATTATAAGCGTTCTTTGCACCTTCTTTCTGATATGTTTTATACCATTTATTAAAATCTTCTTCACTTAGATTTTCTTTCATGGCTGTATACACTTGTTCTGACATTGTGTTTACATTATTAACTTCTGATGCAGGTAACAAAAAATGCTCATCATATTGTTTGGTATCATTTCTTTTATACCAATCATCACTGAATGCTTTAGGATTTCCTTTTACTTGAAAAGGATACACTGTTTTTAATTCATCATTTTCTTTATCATATGTTAAGTATTGGCCTTCCTTAACACTTACTTGATCACCTTCTGAATCTGTTATATAATTAAAAGATTCACTATGTTGTGGTAAATTTTCAGGTTTAAAATATTCAAGTTTTTGATCATCATTAAATCTTTGTACTGCTAGTGGAGGTGCAACATATGTTGATGACTGACCTTTAGCTACTTCAAATCTATTTTTTGCAAGTTCTGCATTTTCTTCTTGTACCTTTTCAAAATCAATTCTATTATTCTGATTTATTAAATCTAATTCTGATTGTGCAGTTGCTTCTGATAAACGAGCTTTTTCCAGTGCTGATGCTACTGATCTTTTATATCTTTCATGTTCTTCTACGGAATTTGCTAGTCTAAAATATTCATCTTCATCATTATTTATTTTAGCTTGTGCAAGTTTCTGATAAAAATCTAAACCAAATTCATCACCTTTCTCTTGCTCCGCTTTCATTCTAGCTGCGGTTTGTTCTCTTGTTTCTCCAGGTCTATATGGATAATATAAAGGATCATCTGCTGTTGGAGACCAACTTCTAGTTTCTGATGCATCTTTTAAAAGTATTGGTTTTCCGTTATACATTATAATACCATTGTATAAACTTCTATCTTTCATAGCTTCATTATACACATCATCAAAATTTCCTGTAAACTCTGCTATTGAACGTCCAGCTGGTAAATTTGGTAAGTCATAAGGATAAGTAGTTAATCCTATCATCTCAGCCGTACTCTTACCTCCTTGAGCTTTAGGTAAACTTCCACCTCTTTGTCTTGCTGGAGTATATGTATTTTCTGGCACATTTAAATTATATCTATCTGCAAGAAATTGTACTCTTTTAGCATAAGAAGGATTTTGTTCTGCTAATGATCCTGTATTTTTAACTAAAGATCTATAGATATCATTAATACTTTCTAATAATTTCTGAGGATCTACACTTTTAAGCATGTCTTCATTATAGATAGTACTAATATCTCCAGTACCTCTAACAGAATAATCTCCTCTGTTCCCTTTAAATTGACCAGATGCATCTGCAACAAAAACTCTTGGATCAATTCCTGTATTAAAATGAACCATTCTAAGCATATCTTGTACTGGTTTACTTGCATTAGTAAAACCAGGAAGATCTGTTTCTATACCATGCTTTGGAACATTTTTAGCTGGACCATATTGACTATATGTTGCTGGACTATTTGTTGCATAGTTTGTTACTTGATCAGTACTTGTTAAATAATTATCTGCAGCACCATATTGACCCGTACCGGGTGTAGTATAATCTGTTAATTGTGTAAATTGACCATTATCCATTCTACCGTATCCTGCTTCAAATAATCTTTCAGCATCAACATATGACATATTAGGATCTATTATACCTTTATATAAATCATCTGCAGTTTTATATGTTTGAGTACTACCATCTGCAAGCTTATAAGTTACAGGACTAAAATTTTTAGTTGCATACGGACTAAAAAATTCATCTGCTGGTGAAAGAGGATCTGGTGTTGGTGTAGGTACAACAGGTGGTGGTGTTATATTATTTTGATCATCTTGTCCCGGAAGAGGTGCAGTAAAACCTGGATCATTAGTTTTATTACTATTTAATTGTGAGGGATCTACAAATTTAGTTCCATCCCATACATCTGTGTTATTATAAAAACCAGGATTTCCAGTTGTTCTAAGTAAGTATTCACTTTGCGTTTCTCCAATCATGGGGTCTTTAGAAGTACCACTAGAAGTACCACTTGTTGGATTACTTGTTGGATTACTTGTTGTTGAAGAGCTAGTAGGTTTAAACCTATCACTTGCAGGTGACTGAAAAACACCAGTTTGTGATGGATACATGCTTTGTAAAAGTTGTTGTGTTTTAGGGTCATCTAAAGCTAAACCACTATCATACATCTCTTCAGCTGTTGGAAATTTGTCACCTATACCAAATGGTAATTTACTTTTTAATCTGTTTTTCTTTGTGTAATCTCTTTTATCAAACTCTCTATCTGCATTAAAGATCATTGGATTACCCTTTCCGTCATGAGTTACACGTGAGTATTTTAATAAATCTTGTTGTTTTTCTTGCGGTGTTCTCATTTCATAGCTAGGATCCTTTGATTTCTTCCATAACTCTTCTGGGTCACCTTGTAATACTCTACCGTACTGATCTCTATATGTACGGTTTGCCATCTTAGCACGTTTGTTCCTTCTCCTCTTTGC
>Ga0181417_1000697_pt1 | contig 10769 bp, 14 predicted proteins | sample 40SPOviralmetaG_FD_130142 | JGI IMG/M metagenome (GOLD analysis project Ga0181417, IMG submission 130142) | Marine viral communities from the oligotrophic San Pedro Time Series (SPOT) site, San Pedro Channel, CA, USA - 40 SPOT_SRF_2013-02-13 | ecosystem: Environmental > Aquatic > Marine > Strait...
ATGAAAACTAGTGGCGTTAAAATTCGCGGTACTGGTGCTGCTACTAAAGGCACAATGGCACGGGGGCCAATGGCGTAGTGAATTACACTGAGCTAAAAGCAAATGTAGAAGATATCTGTGAGCAGACGTTTACGGCAGATCAACACGCCATGTTTGCAGAGCAAGCCGAGCAGAAGATATACAGCACGGTGCAGATTCCTGCGTTACGTAAAAATCAAACAGGTACTTTAACTACTGGGAATAAGTATCTGACGATGCCTAGCGGTATGTTGTACGTGTTTTCTTTAGCAATTATTAGTGGAAACAACTACATTTACTTGTTGGACAAAGACTCTAACTTCATCCGTGAAGCCTATCCTAACCCTGCAACAACAGGTACACCCCAGCATTACGCTATATTTGATCAAGATTCTTTTATTGTAGGGCCAACACCAGATGCTAATTACGCTGCCGAAATACATTTTGGTTACTACCCAGATTCTATAGTTACTGCTGGTACTACTTGGTTGGGTACTAATTTTGATTCAGCGTTATTAAACGGCACGTTGGTAGAAGCAATACGCTTCCAGAAGGGTGAGCCTGACATGGTGGCGTTGTACGAAAAAATGTATGTGCAAGCACTGGCTCTGTTGAAGAACCTTGGTGACGGCAAACTCCGTGAGGATACTTATCGTTCTGGGCAGGTTAGGAGAGAAGTCGCTTGATTAGTGCAGATGGTCTGGTTGAAGTAGGCACTGTTACAGTATCTGCTGTTTCAAACCGGGGTTTTACTCCCGAGGAACTTGTCGAGCAAGCGTTAGATAAAATTATTTATGTTGGGGGGAACTGCCACCCTGCTATACAAGAGCAAGCAGTTACCTTCAAAAACCAAATCCGAAGTGTGTTGTTGGAAAGCATGAAACAAGCTGTGCGCTCTGATAGAACTACTTTGGCAAATAGATTCCGTGATGCGGGCCATCCGGAACTTGTAAAACTATTGGAGATTTAACATGGCTATTACCGTTACTACAGCGATGCCCACCAGCTTTAAAGTCGAGTTGTTTAAAGGGCTGCATGATTTACAAAACGGTGCAGATACATTGAAGATTGCGCTATTAAAGGCAACTGCTTCAGGCAGTGGAACCTATGGCGCTGCAAGCACTAATTACTCTAATATCACTGGCAACAGCGATGAGACCAGCGGTACAGGATACAGCGCAGGCGGTAACACTCTGACCAACGTAACTCCTGTGGCTAGTGGCACTACTGCTGTCTGCGATTTTGCTGACACTACTTGGTCAAGTGCGTCTTTCACTACGTGTGGCGCGATGATCTATAACACTAACAACTCTAATTCTGCTTGTGCGGTATTAAGTTTTGGTGGCGATCAGACCGTTAGTTCTGGCGATTTCCAAATCCAGTTTCCCGCTGCTGGCGCCTCTACTGCGATTATTCGTATTGCATAGGTAGATATAAATCGTGGCTTCGTCATATTCAGGTGCAATTAGAGGGTGGAACGAAAGCACTTGGAGCACAGGCACTTGGGGCGGTATAGGGACTATTTTGAGCCTTGGCCCCACATGGGGCAATGGTGCTTGGGGTGATGGTGCTTGGGGGCAGAATGTAGTTGTTTCTGCTTTAGGTACTGGAGCCGTAGGTACAGTATCGATCTCTGTATCGGAAAACATAGTTCCGGTAGGGGTGGCGGGCACAGGTGCAATAGGCACTATAGTTGTTGTATTAGGCGATAACGTAGCCCCCACAGGAGTAGAAGGCACTGGAGCTGTTGGCGCTGTAGTTACCAACTTTAGTGGTTCTATAATCCCCACGGGTACTTCTGGCACTGGGCAGATGGGGGGCTTTGTTGTCGCAGTAGATGACATAGTTGTTCCTGTAGGCGTATCCGGCACTGGAGCAGTAGGAACTGTATTAGCCACTGTGGGGGAGTTTGTTTCTCCGACAGGGGTTAGTGGTACAGGTGCTATAGGTAATGTAACAACCCAAGTAGCCTCTAATGTTACTGGGGTCAGCGGAACCGGGGCTGTAGGGGCTGTAACAGACGCAGTAGTGCCTGCAATAACAGGCGTAGCAGGCACAGGGGCAATAGGTACAGCAGTCCCTGCTTATGATCGGGATGTTACTCCAACAGGCGTATCAGGCACAGGACAGATAGGTGCAGATGGGGCCACTGTAGTACCAACAGTGGTAGGGGTATCTAGCACTGGAGCCGTAGGTAGTGTTACTTTTGCGGTAAACGAGATAAATATACCTACAGGAGTAGCTGGAACAGGTGCAGTTGGGGATGTAAGCTTTTTTATATGGACAACTGTTAATGACGCCCAAACACCGGGATGGGAAAATATAGACGAAGCTGCATGAGGATAAATAAATGGCAACTTACGTAAACAATTTAAGGCTTAAAGAAATAACCACAGGTGATGAAGACGGCACTTGGGGCACAAGCACTAACACTAACTTAGAGCTTATCGGAGAATCTCTAGGGTATGCTACGCAAGCAGCTTTTGCTTCAGACGCGGATGCTACTACGACTGTAGCAGATGGTGCTAGTGATCCTGCCAGAGCATTTTATTTTAAGGTAACCTCTGGCGCATCTCTTACGACAACTAGAACTCTGACCATTGCCCCTAATACTGTGTCTCGTGTGATGTACATTGAGAATGCTACTACTGGCAGTCAGGCGATTAACATATCACAAGGCTCTGGTGCTAATGTAAATATAGCAAACGGTGCGGCTAAGATTGTCTATCTTGATGGGGCAGGTTCTGGTGCGGCTGTGGTTGATGCTAATGCTCTTGTACCTGCTGGTGGAGTTACTAGTGTAGGTGGCACAGGCACGGTTAACGGTATAAGTCTTTCAGGGACTGTTACCAGCACGGGCAATTTGACTTTAGGGGGAACCTTATCGGGGGTAAACCTCACCTCTCAGGTAACTGGAACCTTACCAGTTGCCAACGGTGGTACAGGAATTACCTCTTTAGGTTCTGGTGTGGCGACTTTCTTGGGTACTCCAAGCAGTGCCAACCTAGCCAGTGCGGTTACTGATGAAACAGGCTCCGGTGCTTTGGTATTTGGTACGAGTCCTACACTTTCCGGGCCAGTTTTAGGCACTCCGGCAAGCGGTACCTTAACTAACTGCACTGCGGATGGCAGTAACAAGTTAGGCTTTTTGAATGTGCCTGTGTCTCGTACTACTAGCTCCTCAGTAAATGCAGCCGCTACAGATATAGGCAAGTTTATAACTCTTACAGGTAGTGGTGCAGTGACAATACCGAGCGGTGTATTTTCTACAGGAGACATATTTTCTATTCATAGCGATAAAACTGGAGGTTCCACGGTTACAACGTCTGCTGTGAATGCGTATAAGGGGGGCGAAGCTAGCACTACATCATCAATCACGATACCAAAAAATGGTGTTGCTACTTTTTTCTTTTTTGCTGCGGACCACGTAATTATAAACGGGAATTACTCATAATGAGCGGCCATTCACTTCTAATGATGACATTCGTATCTGCCGATGGCGGGTGGGTAGCGGAGTACGCCCAAGGCGCGTCTTGGTACAACGGCGGCTCTAATGTTGCGAGGCAAGCTGTAGCCCTTAACAACTCAGGAAATATAAATCTGCTAGGGGCTAACTATAATAATAGTGACGATGGAGACTATAGAGCGTATATGCTCGAAGTTGATCCCGGTAACGCTACAGTAACAAGTTCAAGTCGTTGGACAGGCCAGAATGATAATGCCTCCAACACGCAAAATATAAGTTTCTCTCAGGCCCAGTACAATTATCAGCAGGGTAAATGGTACTGCAATGTTGGGGGTGGTCAGTGGTACGAGGCGGATGGCACAACCGTAGTCAATGGCGGGGCTATGCTGGTTTTAAATGACAACGGTGCGTATTACGACACAATAACCGCTGGTACTGCGGTTCCCAACTCTAGTATGTATTACAGGGTAGCTACGAATAGTAGCGATTACGGTTGGTTCCTTATGACCGGAGGGGACACAATAAGGTACTACTACAAAGTAGACACAAGCTATAATCCTATTAGAGTTTACCAAGCCTACGAAGCGCAATCGAGCAGTGGTTGGAGTTCAACCCGAGGAATAACAGTATCCCCCAACATGAGTAGATTTGCAGTCTACAATACAGACAATAATGAGTTTGGTGTAAGTTTTCATCCTAGAGGCACTAGCAATCTTTCTTACTATGCAAGAAAAGTGCCGGGTAATGACTCAGGTAGTGGTTACGACACGAATAACTTTGATAATCTTGAATCTATGGATAACAGCTATTGGTGTTATCCTTGTACATATAACAATTCTAATGCTAGACCATCTTTTATTAGAATTGAGGACGGCGCAACTTACTACGTTACAAGGTTTGAAAGAAAATCGTATAACGGAACGAACGCCTTCATCGATACCACCTCGAAGCAAGTACCAGAAGCATCGGGAAGCTACGTCTACGGGTTTTCCATATTGGTATATTACCAATCAGGTGTTTATAAAAGAGCAGGTATTATTTGGAAGTTTCAGAAAAGTGATATGTCCGTAGTGGACGCAACTGCATTTATAAGAACTGCCCCTAATCCTCCGGGTAATACCGATAATACGTTCGGTCAACCTTATCACGGATTCAGTCTAACTCAAGACGAAGATTTTCTTCTCATAGGGGGAACAACAAAAAACAGCCATGAATTTGGTAATGACCCTCTGTATATAATTAAACACCCCGTCGATTTTACGCAAATGAGCTACGGCACTAAAGGTAATTGGTATTTCTGGGATTTTACCGACAGTAGTACAGGAGGCACGTATCCCACTATAACTGAAGTTTTAACCACAACTACGACCAGTGCTTCAACTTACACTCGTAGTTTAAATATAAGCAATTCAGGGCAAGGTAATTACGACTCGGACAATGGGCAGAACTACAATACAAGAGGAACGAATGACCCATTTACTGTAACTAAGACCGATATAACGTAAAGGTATGAGTCATGCGACGTTTATTGGTATTAGCTTTACTGCAAGTATTGCCAGTGCTTGTGTTTGGACAGACGCAGACTGAGATAACTACGACTGCGACTAGTTCTAGTTCGTCCACTAATACTAACAATAATAACAATAGCAACACGAACGATACGACGTACACCGGCACGTCGGTAAACACTAATACCAATAACTCGACCATCAACACGACGACGAATTCAACAAATGCTAATACTAATGTAAACACCACGGACTATACTGGCCTGATAAACAACATCAACACCAGTACGTCTAACAATACGAACACCAATACAAATACGAGTAATAACACCAACACGAACGTCAATAACTCTATATCGACGAGCAACAACACTAACACTAGCAACTCTACGTCTAACTCTACGTCCAACAGCACGAGCTTTACGACAAGCAATAGTGTTAGTGACATTACGGCTATGAACACAAATAACAATGTGAACAACAGCCAAAGTATTAGTGACTCAACCCAGCGGGTTACACAGAAGGTAGAGTCGCCGCCTCCTAGTGCTATTGCTCCGTCAATTGGTAGCTCCTACTCCCAAGACCTCTGTACTACAGGTATATCAGGTGCTGTTCAAACACAAATACTGGGCTTATCTACCGGGCGCTCTGTCCGCGATCAAAACTGCGAGCGGATTAAATTAGGTAAGACCTTATACGATATGGGCATGCGTGTGGCTGCTGTATCTTTGATGTGCCAAGACTATCGAGTATGGTCAAGTATGATGAGTGCAGGCACACCCTGCCCGTATGAGGGCAAGATAGGAGATGAGGCTAAAGCCTTGTGGGAGGCTAATCCTGACAGGATTCCAGAGCCAGACAGGAGAGTTAGGTGAAACGTCTGACATTACTCTGCCTGTTTCCGGTGCTTGCCTACGCTGACCTTGATCCGACAGGCATGACACAGGTTCTCTCTGGAGTTGATGATAAAGCCACTAGCGTCGAAATGGGCCATACGTTTCCTTGGTTGGATAAAGTGTTCACTCATGCTTGGTTTTCAACAAACGGTTTTGTCCTTATGTACAACCCCACTACGGGGGTAGGAAGGCAAACGGCTCCACCAACTGGCTATTGTTGTGACGGTTATACTCATGGGACAGGCATGCCTACTTATATGCCTAATGCTTACGGCCTAAGTAACTTTTCTTACATGATCGCCCCTATGTGGACTGACCTTGATGACACTAGCAGTGCGGCTGATGCAGGGTATTTCTACAAAACAGATTCAGAATCCACCAGTTTCTTGTGGCATAAGGTTAGAGAGTACGCTACCACTAATGAGAATACGTTTGGCTTAACTTTAGATAAAACGGGCGGTTTCAAGTTCGAGTACGAGGATGTAAATGTCAGCTTTCACCATAAGGCGTTTGTTGGCTGGTACGGTGGTAACTTCCCCACAGGTGATGGGTCTGGCAGTCCTTGGACGCAAGAGTGGGAGATGAATGGGTTTACCACTAATGATGTGCAAAACTACGGCGGTGATACAACTTTTGAACTAAACAACGGTGTTGCAAGCTTGATCATGTCCGCTAGTACGCTAAACCAACAACAAGGTGGCGGTGGTGGGCAACAATCAGCTCCTCCAACTTACGCAGAGCAGGCGGTAGATGTCGTATTTGGTGATTCTGCTGATGACTTTTTGTACCTAGATCAACCAGACGCTATGGGCAGACCGAGAGCATTAACGCAAGTAGTCCCACCTCAGATTTACCAAGAAGCACCACAGGAGCAGATGTTTGGAGGCCCGCCTACCAGCGAACCCGTCCGACAAGACCAACAACAGCAACAGCAACAGCAACAACAGCAACAACAAGCCCCAGAAATTACAGGTGAACCGGCACAGGTCGAAGAAGTTAGAGAAGCTAGGCCAGTTGAGGTTGTAGCAGAAGTTGTTCAGGTGACTCGTGAACCAAGACCGGAGCCAGCTCCAGCGCAGGTAGTTATCAGAGCAGAACCTGCCGAAGTTACGGAGCCTGCTGCACAAAGAGAGCCTGCACCTGTTGAGGTGGCAGTAGAGGCCCGTGCAGAGCCAGTTGCTGAGAAGGTAAGTGCAGTTGTTAAACCAGCCGTTGACGTTGTTGGGATTGCATTAAGTTTGACTGGGCAGTCTTACCAGCAGCAGTCTTTTGGTATACAGCAAGGCATAGCTATGCCTGAACAAACTGTGGATCAAACTGTGGTAGAAATGCAAGAGCAAATTACTCAAGTGGCTGTAGCACAATCAGATCAACAAGAAGTAAATGGCCTAACGCAGCAAGACTTAGCTCCACCTACCCAGATGCAATTTGAAAATGATTTTAATGACGCGATAGCTACGGGACAGTCGGTTGGGCAATTCCTGTCAGCGCAGTTGCCAGACTTTAGCCAATTTGATGTTGCTCCACCTAGCCAACAAGAGCAACGTACTGTGCAACGAGCAGAAACGCAGATTCAAACTATGAGTCAGGCTGACGTTCAGCAGAGTTTAGATAGTCAGTTAGAAAATTTAGAGGACACTGGCGGCTTTACAGATCAGAGCCTTGCGGTTTTTCTCATATCAAACAACCCGGCTTTTTCGCAGTACGGCAGCGTTACTCTGTCGGACAGACAACAGTTTTACTCGTCCGCGCAGCCCTACCCAGCGAACAACATTCGGGCAAATCCATTGGGTGTGCTGCGCGTGACGGGTAATTCGGGATATGACGATTTGGTGGATTTGCAATGGCAGAGATAGAAGTTGGCGAGGTAAAGCTTTCTGGGGGCAAGTTACTGCTTGTTATACCGTTTTTAGGTAGTATTGGCGCAGCGATGTGGGGCGGCTTTGAGTTGTATCAGCGTTTGCTAGATGCGGAAGAAGCCGTTACTGCCTATGTTTCGCCTGATTTTAGCTCTTATGATGAAGAGCTGGCTGTACTAAGCACTAAATTAGATACTGCCGAAATGTTGATAGCCGCCGTGGAACGGGCGTTAGACCAAGATATTGTTGAGGTAATGAACAACATTGATCGTTTGCAAGCGGATATTGACATAGTTGAGCGCGTTGCAAGAGATACGGATGATTCTGTGGTGCTTGCCACTAGAGAACTGAGAGACGACGTATACGCTTTAGAAGAGCGTGTAAACGATAGCCTTAGAGACATAGACAACGAACTTCGTGAGATGCGTGACGACTTGGAAGAGCGCATCCAGCGGATACTTGATAATCCCCTAAATGTGGAAGAATAATGGAAATGACAGGCCAGATTGTTGCAAGTGGTGTTGCTGGCGTAGCAGGGTTTTTAGTCATATGGGCCTTTACCCGAGCATACGCAATGCTGGACAAGATTGGGGAAGACCTTAATCGTATTCCTGAGAAGTATGTGGCGAAAGAAGACTACCGTGAAGACATACGCGAGATTAAAGAAACACTTGGGGCTATTTGGAAACGATTAGAGAATAAGGCGGAAAAATGAGACTCGATCCTGTACTGCTTAACATGGCTTGTAGCTGGGCAATGAACGCCTACAAAGACCAGAACAAAGACGCTATTAAAATAGAAAGTAAATGGACATCAACTACAGTATATGTGGCAAAGCGTAAGTCCATAGACATCATAGCCTTCAGGGGCACACAGCAGGGCAGGGATTGGCTAACAGACGCGCTCGTAGTCCCCGTGCCATATGCGGGTAGGCTGTGCCACGGCGGGTTTGCTATGGCACATAGGTCAGTTTGGAAAGAAGTCAAAAAACACATAGACCCTAAGAAACGCACTTTGATCTGCGGCCATAGCCTTGGTGGTGCGCTGGCAGAACTGTCTGCCTCTATGTTGAACGGCAAGCACGACAACATAAACTTGATTACTTTCGGTAAGCCAAACGTGTTCTTCAAGGGTTTCAAGAAGCCAATGACGCTGGATAATCAAATATCTTGTGTGCAGGGTAGCGATATGGTGGCTAGAATCCCACGCTTTTGCTACGGCCCCTCAAGCTCACAGACTATGCTGTATTTCAGCAATACTGGCCCTGATTACATAAACCCCAGCAAAGAAACCAGAGTTGCTGACAGGGGTGGCCTGAAAGACCGGATAGCTGACCACATGATGGGCGGCTACAAAGACAGGCTAAAAGAGTTTCTGGATGAGCAAGAGGCACAAGCCAAGAAAGTAGTGCAAATGAACAAAGACAAAGAACTAGCCCGTAAAGAACTGGAGGATATGGCGGATGAAATGTTTATTAAAGATTAGCTTTTTAGTTGTTTTCACGTTGTCTAGCTGTACGTCTGTTGAACAAGTTATGGCAAATAAAGAAATATACTGTAATCAATTTTACAAGGGCGTAAGGGCGGTTGGCCGTGGTGCCCTGTCTGCAACAACCGGCGTTATAGTGCCTGATGTATGTGACACTATAGATACAATTGTGGAAGCTGCGGAATGAAACTCGGCGGCCTACTCAAATCCCTTGCACCTACTATAGCCAGTGCAGCCGGTGGGCCAATGGCGGGTATGGCTGTCAAAATGGCGGCACAAAAACTGGGTATGCCAGACGCCACGGCTAATGAGCTAGAGGATTTGATTGAGCGAGAACCTGAAAAGGCAGTATTGCTTAAAGAGGCGGACAAAGAGTTTAAGGATCGTATCCGCGAAATGGAAATCGATTTAGAGTCCTTTAAGACAGAAGTCGAGGACAGAAAAGACGCTAGAGCTAAGTTCTCTGGCGATCTAACACCTAAAGTGTTCTGTATATTGGCACTAATTTTATACGGTGCGTACGTTATGACCGTAACTATACTGCCACACGACCAGAACGACGAGACTATTATTTCGCTAGTATTGGGCCAGCTATCAGGCATTTTAGGCACCTGCGCGGCTTTTTTCTACGGCGGATCAAACGGTAAGAAGTAATATGGAAAAGCTAATTGACATGTTAAAGCGCCATGAGGGCACAGAAACTCATGCGTACGAATGCTCCGAAGGGAAGGTCACTGTAGGGGTAGGCCGTAATATCGACCAGAAAGGCGGTATGGGGCTGTCTGAGGACGAGATAGATTACCTCCTACAGAACGACATTGAGCGTGTAATAAAAGAGTTAGCCTCAGAATACGCGTGGTTTAACGGCCTTGATGATGTACGAAAAGATGCTATTATTGACATTGCATTTAACCTCGGAGCTACGCGTTTACGTGGCTTTCGACGCGCATTAACCGCTATGGAAGCGGGGAACTACACAGAAGCCTCTACAGAGTTCTTGGACTCTAGGTGGGCAAAACAAGTTGGTGGCCGTGCTTTAGAGCTGACCGACATGATTGCTAGTGGTGAGTACGCGGATTGAGGTCTAAATGGCAGTTAGAAAATTACAATTCAAACCGGGAGTAAACAGAGAAACTACCCGGTATGCCGCCGAAGGTCAGTGGTACGAGACTGATAAGGTGCGCTTCAGACGTGGCCTACCCCAGAAAATAGGCGGGTGGGAGCAGCTCTCTGCTAATACTTACCTAGGTGTAGCACGTTCGCTATTCAACTGGGCTACTCTCAGCCTCCAAAATCTTGTTTCTGTAGGTACTCACCTCAAATACTACATTGAGCGAGGTGGGGCTTACTTTGACGTTACCCCTATTAGAGCAACTACAGCAGCAGGCGATGTTACGTTTGCAGCCGTAAACGGCGATGCCACTCTTACTATAACCGATACTTCTCATGGTGCCCTCCAGAATGACTTTGTAACTTTCTCTGGAGCTGCTTCTCTAGGCGGCAATATTACTGCGGCGGTGCTTAATCAAGAGTA
>Ga0181417_1000705_pt1 | contig 10715 bp, 12 predicted proteins | sample 40SPOviralmetaG_FD_130142 | JGI IMG/M metagenome (GOLD analysis project Ga0181417, IMG submission 130142) | Marine viral communities from the oligotrophic San Pedro Time Series (SPOT) site, San Pedro Channel, CA, USA - 40 SPOT_SRF_2013-02-13 | ecosystem: Environmental > Aquatic > Marine > Strait...
CCTCTACCAGCCTGCATAAAATAATTCTGGCTTTCGTCTTCTTGTATTGGAATCGCTGGTGGAAGAAAGCCTTTGTCAAAACCGCCAAACAGATTGAGATCTCTTTGCGCCTGATCTTGTTCTGGCTGGGGCTGTGCCGGCGCAGGCGTTGGCTGTGCAAAACCAGACGCTAAACTACCTTGCTCTGGAGCGCGTGGCGCAAACTGTTGCATTGGGAACTGAGAAGCTGGCAGGCGACTCAGATCTGTGAACTGAGATTGATTTACTGGAGCCGAATCAGCAGGCTGAAGCCTCGAAATCAACGACTGTATAAACTCTTCTTGCGTAGGCATTAGTAGATTGGGGTCGCATTGTCGGTAATATAATTAGTATCGATATATGGGTATTTTGTCGCAAACGACTTCAGAACTTGTTCGTATTGTGGCGTACCAGCAGACCCATAAAGCCCTCTAAGCTGGTCACCGAATACTCGTAAAACATCTAGCTTGCCAACATTGTTGCCATCACGGTATTGCTCAATCAACTGACTAGCAATAATCCTCTCTTGTTCTGCTGGGGATAGCTGTTGTTGTTCAGGCGTAAGTTGTTGTGCAACATCTGCCATGTCTTTGACTACAGCCTTAACGCCTTTATTAGCAAGGTTCTGCGCTCTTTCTACTTTCAGATTTGCAAACCCAGACACCGCCAAAGACAAATCATGCTCGCCAGCATCCGCCTTCATCTCATAATCTAAACTTCTATAATTTTGACTTAACTCTTCAAAGGTTTTGGCGTTTGCTGCTTGATCGTCTTTAAAGTCTGCGGCTTGTTCTACATTAAACTTAGCGACCTCAAACGCAAAGTTTCGTGCATCTTGACCATACTTCTGCTGCATCTCCGCAAGACGTAACGACAAGTCTCGGTTATTTTGTGAAACTGTCTGCTGATAAGTGCGAGCATTTTGTATCTTAGCGAGCGTTTGATCTTGGCGTTTAAACGCAGTATTTGCTTTCTCTCTTTCAAGCTGGAACATTTGCAAGGCATGTTGATGCAGATCTTTTTGCTCCTCGCCTGTCATCTTGTTCATTATACCAGCCGCACCACCCATGCCCTGAGCTAATGCGCTCAGGAAGTCTGGGCTTCCAGAACCGGCAGCGTCAAAAAATGCTTTCGCCATGCCCAGTTTGGTTTGTTCCTTGATGCGATCTTTTATGTTTTCCCTTGTAGGCAAATCTGCTTCAAGGTCTATCATTTTTTGCGTAGCAGTATCTATGGCTTCGTTGTATTTGTCTTCTCGCTCGATAAGATCTTTAAGCATCTGATTATTTAAATTACCAGAGACTTTGCTTTCAACGCTGCTATATGGATTGTTGCCAACTAGATTTGCGTAAAGACCTGTAGATCCTGTCCCACCTGTCGCGCCAAATTGACGTGGATCTATATATGCCGCGTCTGATGTCAATATGTTAGCTTCAGTAGCAGTGACAGGAACGCCCCCCACGCTTTGTGTATTCTGGCTTTGATTGTCAATCTGTTGTGTAGTTGCCGCTTCTGGGCCAATACTCCCATCTGCTTTGCTGGCTTGCACTTCAGCGGTCTTTGCGTTTTGCCTCTGATATTCTGCAAATCTCTCTGGCCCTAGCATTTCCTTTAAGGTAGGAGTGCGGGACAACAAGCCTTCGGTACTCGCAGCAGGCCGTTCATATAACTCTTCCGGCCTTCTTCCGAATGGCGCTGGCCCCTGCCTTTTGGCTAAAACATCAGGAGCTTCTCCAACACCTAGGGCTTTCTCGAATTCGAACGAAGTTACAGGCCGCAACGTTTGCCTATAATCCTGCAATCGTTGCTGAGATGCGTCGAATGGCTGGCGACTTGATTCATCAAATGTGTCAGAAAATCCTAATGCTTTGCCCACCCTAGTATTGGCTAACTCCGAAAGTCCTGCGTCAATAGCTCTGGGTATAAAATATGCTGCGTCAGTAGCCGCCGCAACAGGAACAGCGGCATACGATGCAACATCTTCTAAGGCTTTTCGGTCTTCTATCTGCCGAAGTACGCGCATTCTTTCTTGTGACGTTAACCCCTCAAACTGCTCCGTTGTAAAACCAGCCTCCTCAAGTTGTTGTTGCGCTAAAAACGCATCAAGCTGACCACCACCGATGGTGCCTTGTGTCCCTGTCTGGAAGCGACGAATCAATCCGCCTGTGTTCATAGCAGGTACACCCATCTGCTGGGCTAACTGAGCCATATCAGGGGCCATCTGTGGAGGCGCTTGTTGCGGCATAGGCTGCTGCATACCCATCTGTGGGGGCATTGGCTGGCCCATAGGCTGCTGCATTTGTGGAGGCATAGGAGCGCCCATAGGAGGCGCAGGCTGGCGCATTGCCATATTGATTAGCTGATCCACTACAGGGGGCTGCGCTTGTTGCCGCATCATCTGTGCGTCCTGCCGAATATCGTTTCGCGCCTTCATCTCACTAGCAGCAATAACGCTTTCGATACCACCACCAGACGCAGCAATCTGCGCTAACGCTTGATCGGGCAAGTCTTCGGTGCGCTCTGCAATCCTAAGTAGATCTTCCATTGCCATGTTTAAACGCCTTAACCTTGAAGTGCTCTAGCGCCAAGCAGGAAGTTTGCTAACTGTCCTAGTTGATTTGGCCCCGGAGTACTTGTTTGTGTTCTTTCCCCTCGATACTGACCCGGATCATTGCCTTGGAGTAAGTTCGAGTAAAATGCTAATTGCTGATATGGATAGTCACGCTGCGCTTGGAAATCTGCATATCGCTGATCCAATATTGCTTGATCTTGAGCGCGAAGATCCGCACCCAAAGCGTTAAGCGCACCAAGCCTTTGTAAATCAAGGTTTTGTTCTAGCTTGTCAGCCTCCATTGCTCTTACTGCCGCCTGATCTCCCCTTGCAAGAGCGGCTGCGTATGCCCGCTGATTCGCAATATCTGCCTGTATACCTTGAGCGCCCGCTGCTCTCAGTGCTTGATCTCGCAATTGTTGTGCTTGAAGTGTTTGAGCGCCGCCAGCCCTGAGTGCAGCATCTCTAGCGATTGCAGAACGTATTGTTTGCTCGCCCTGTATTTGACGTACCCGCTCTTGTGCCTGCTGTGCTTGTAGTGATTGAGCGCCGTAAACTTGACGCGCCCTATCAGCAGCCTGTTGAGCTTGCAACTCTTGAGATCCTGCCGCTCTGCGCGATGCATCTGCTGCAATCTGCGCTTGAAGACTTTGCGCCCCCGCTGCTTGACCAAACCGCCCTGTAGCAATTTGAGCATCAGTGAGCATTTTCGCCCTAGATCTTTCAGCAGTATCTGCTAGTTGTTGCGTTTTCAAGATACGATCTAGGTTAGAGCCAGCTAATGTTGCTGCCCTGTCGAATCCTTGAGACAACAACTTTGCCTCCTGATCCCCCTGCCTAGTCAAAAAATCATCTTCAGCAGTCAAATTTGCCAATGTCCCTCGGCTACCGAAAGCACTTGCGCCTCCCGCCTGAGACAACTTTGCTTGCCTCTGAGCCTGTTGCTCTTGAAACTGCTTAGTCGCTCGATCTCTTGCTCTGTTTAAAACTTGTTCTGTGTATGGGTTTTGGAATCGCTCTATGTCAGCAGCAAGATCGCCTGCATCAAACTGTCCGGGGCGGTAATCAGAGCTAATGTCTGCTCCTTGGAAGGTAGACCGGATGTCTGATCCCGTATAACCGCTATCAAATCGCGTATCATTTGGATTATAAGCAGTCCGTATAGTTCCAGCCGTGTAACCGGAACCAAAATCACCTTGTCCTGTATATCCAGAACCAAATGCGCCATCACCTGCATACGCACTTGTCGCTCTCAAGTAATCAGGATCAGCGCCAGTTAATCCTTGAAAATACTCTTGTCCACCTCGGACACCTGAAAGCTCTCTTGTTCCTACACCTGTAAGACCTTGAAAGGCCATTTGCTGTTCAGGCGTATAAGCAGCCGTCCTTTGCCCTTCATATGGAATGTATTCTTGTTGCAGCAATGCATCCGCCATCTGCATTTGCTTTTGCATATACGGATAAAATTCTTTAGGAATGTTCGACTGTGTAACGGTCGATGTCACATTCTGATTACTTGTACCACCACCACTTTTACCGCCCATCTGCGACCTCCTTCAGAAGCTCTTCAGAATCTACTTCAAGCAATTCGTCTTTTACTGCTATCGGCTCTACATCCTGTTCTTCTTGTTTAAACGATTTAGTCATCGTTATAAACTCTTTCTCAAATCCAACTTTGCGCCACGCTTTTTCTAATCCCGGCGCAGTGCTTGTTTCCATGCCATCTACGCCAAGCCTTCTGCCAAGGTCTTCAACAACCTCAAGCGCCTGCCCAGACCACTCTTTGAGCCTAAGCCCACTTAGCGTGTTCAAGTCCAAGTATGTCTTTCTTGGGTAGTTATTTATTCCGCAAATAAAAAACCCAATGATGTTTCCCTCTTCTCTAACCAACCAAACGAAATAAGGTAGCTCGACTAGTTGGTTAAAGATGTCTGCTGTCCAAAATCGACCCTGACTTCTTTTCTGTAAGTTCTCAGCTAGATGCTCTATTTCGGGCCAGATTTGCAATACCTCGGCTTTCTCTACAAGCTCGATGTCAAATGTCATGTTTAAACGACCTTTTGTGGAGTCCTTAGAAACGACATTATTTCTTCTGGAGTCTCATCTAACTCTGCTGGCTGCTCTGTCGTTTGAGTCTTCTGCATACGAATGTTGTTAACCATTTCATCAAGTAGCTCGCCACCCCTTGAGGTGCTCCCATCTCCGATATGCCCAACGACATCGGCAGGTATCACATACTCATCTCTGGATAACAAAACAGGCTCTACACCCTCTACGATTGCCGGTACAACATCATCCATACCGCCGCCAACTCCGGGCACCAATCCCTCAAAAATAGAGGAATCGACCGTCATCGGGCCTCCTTCTTGGAATTTTCTCAACATGCCGCCAAATGGCCGATCCATAGCGTCAGATGGTTTAATCATATTATATCCCTATGCTCATGCCGCCTATCCCAACACCGCCAAATAGAGGGCTGCTACCAATATTGTTTGCGGTTGAAGGATAACCAAAGTCCATTGCCGGCATTGTTGGATCAAACGCTGGCGCTTGTCTATCAAGCATCTTTTGATAGGGGTCTATCGTGTTACCCATCATTCCTACATATGGAGCCGTGTCTTCTGTGGGTGTTGCATTTGTTCGAAATGCTGGCTGGGCATAGTTTTGATTCATAGCAGGCTGTCTTGCTCTAGCGGCACCGTCATAACCCGTATTGTAAAATAATTGTGCCCCCGCAGACCCTTCTCCTAAATAGCTGCCCATTTCCGCTTCGTAAGCAGCATTCATTTGGTCTACAATAACTTGTGGATTTACTGATTGATTCAGTGCAGCCCGCAATATATCTGGATCAAATGCAGGTGCCTGATTGGAGGTGTTGGTTGTATAGGATGCCTGCCCATCTCTTTCAGCTATTTCGTCAGCCGTCATGTCTCTATATTGAGTCACGGTTCTTGTTGGGCTTCCCAGCAACCGCCTGTTGTAATCAGTAACCCCTACTTCGCTCGCGCCTCTAACGTTGTCCATACTTACATTGGGCATCATTTCATCGCGTGGCGTATACACTTGCTCTGTGCGCGTTCCGTCTGCTACCTGATTAACTCGCTGCGACCCCGCTCCACCAAAGGGATTATTAAAATAATCAGGAACAGGGTATTGAACATTTCGATATAAATCTGACATTCGTGGAGGTGCAATGCCACCGCCCATATCAAACCTGCGTATTCCATCTTCGATACGACCACCTTCAGAAAAACTCACAGGCGGCACAGCATTAAAAGAAGGATCTTGTACTTCGTCGAATCCAAATGGATTAGCAAAGTAATCAAATTCACCAGAACCGCTATAATCTGCCCCAGCAAACTGAGCGCCTCGATCACGCACCTGCACCGGCACATAGAACTCTTCGCCCTCGTCATCCATCATTTCGCCAGAACCCATATTCATCATGTTGAACTGGTCGGTCATGGCTTGACCCGTAAGGCCAGCAGTGCCACCTACTGCTGCGCTCTCTAGCAAATCAGGGCTAGTCAACATCTTGGCAATTCCACTGGGCTGTGTTGCGCTTTGTTGCGCTAACTCTGTAGTAAGCTGTTTCAGCTGCTCGGCTCCTGCGCCAGTAGCAATCTGAGGGGCCACGCTTTGAGTAACTTGAGGAGCAACATTGGAGGCTAAAGTCTGCCCTATTTGCTGACTTGCTTGACTTCCCCCTTCCGCCAACACACTTGTTGCAACTGGTGGCTGTGTTAAAACAGGAGCACCAGCAGCGCCACCAGCACCACTAGCGCCACCAGCAGCAGCGTCACCAAGGCCAGCCGTAAGTTTTCCTGCAACGCCGCCCAGCACACCACTTATCAAACCAGCCTTTAAGCCTTCTTTGAGACTGCCGGTCTCTATGGTGGTGCCTAATCCTGTTCCAAGCGCACCAGCGCCTACGGCCCCTAATGTGCCCAATATGCCTGTTGTTGCAGCACCCCCAGCCAATGCTCCAGCTAAACCTAAGACAAGCGGTAAAAACGCCTCTGGCTGTCCTGTATCGGGGTTAATGGTTAGTTGGTTGCCGGGAACCATTTGGGCGAGCACATCGACTTCGCGGGGGTTCATATGCACCAGCATGGTGTCACCATACCGGCCCTTGCTTGCAAGCATTTCCGCTTGACCTTGCAGCGGTGCTCTTTGGCTAAAGTCTCTGTTCATACGAACCTCTTCGCGTTTAAACGTTATGTTATCTCAAGTAACGACACAAATATATCAAAGTAATTGGCTGTTCCTGCCGTCATGCGGAGCTTGTCTTTGCTTTCCAAAACAATCACTTCGCCGTCTTTTAGGTATCCCTTTCGGGTTGCGGCGGCTATTGACCCTGTTTCAAACTCAAATGTCGCATCTGCACTACTATCAAACACATGAACCGTAAGTGTTGCCGCACTTGATCCATCCGTGTTTAACGCGCTTACAGTCTTCAGTATTGCCGTTGATCCCTGTGGACACTCGAACACATCAGTAATGCTTGTCCCTGTCAGAGTTGTAACGACGTTTTGATAAATAGAAGACATTACGACATGAACCAAGTCATGTTAGACGCTTCGCTCTCTACCTCATTCCTCGACGGCACTAAGCCCAATATTGTCCTGATCTGGCTTATCAACCTCTGAAAATACTCTTCGGAATACTCTTGCGGAGGTAACTCCAAAGGTTGCCTGAATTCTGCCCCACTAGATGTTGTGCTCATCTTCGACCATCCACCCTAACATCCAATCTTACATCACCTAAACGCCATCCATTATCTTCGTCAGTGCTTTCGATGCGAACTCGCATTTGCCTAGCCCTCGCTCTTACATTTGTCATAGCAAAGTCTGTCGTATTTGACACATCAACCGATGACTGTGTTGTTAATGTACCATCAGAGTTATTCCGTGACTTCAATGAGTATGTCAATGTTGGATTCGTTGATGTTCCTACAAACGAAAGATCTGGCAGCAATCTGCGAACAAATGCAAACCGATCACCATCAGCTACATCAAAATCAGCAGTTTCTATAAACGCCGACAACGGTTGCCCGTCATCATTGAATCCAGTTTCATGTTCATAAATATATCCAGCATCATTAGATGTTTTAACCGCAACTGGCAAATCTGCCGATGCCCCAGCATCGTCCCATGAATCTCTTGCAAGCTCTGAAATACTCCAAGCCTGCTCAACATAATTGTAAACAACCATTTTGTCGCAAACCGTTGATCCAGTTGATGGATAAAACCAACCAACCTCGTTGTACCCAGTATTAGCAAATGCAGTAACCTGTTGTCCCTGCACATCATTAAGGTTGTCAAAAATAAATGCTCTAACTGTGCATGGCAGTACCTGTGCCACTCCGGTATAAACATAAAAATTATGTCTATCCATAAAATACATAACATTATTAGCAACTATTGCTGCATTAGGGCTTATCAAACTAACGCCATCTGTAATTAACGTTGCCCTAAATATAAATGGAGCGCCTACAAACTGAAGGCTATACAAAGCATTATCTGTCCATATAGCAGTTTCTTGCCTACCTCGAAGCGCACCAACAATGGTTGATCCAACTGAAAGCCTTAAATCACCAGCGGTATTTCTTGTTGACGGCCTCCAATCAAGAACATTTTCTTGGGCGCACCAGCGTATTTGCATTAAATCAATATTTGATTCACCAAAAGGATTACATCCAATAGCAAGAACATGGCGATCTTGTGTAGATACAACTATCTGAAGCGACTCAGATGGAGGGTCAATTGCTCCTACTATAGTAGAAAGCTCTTTAGCTCTTGTTGTTGGATTAGTAGCATCCCACAAATAAATACCACCTAATCGCGGATTCATTACAAGATCTTCACCAAAGTTGTCTAGTGACCATAACCGCAAGGTATTAGTAACGCTATCACCTACAGCGGTACCCCATGTGCCACTACTCCATGTTCCAGCGCCCCAACCACCGCCGGGAACTGCAACATCTTCACCTATGCTTATCTGAAATGCCGCTACAGTGCTACTGCCACCATTGCCTGAGTCTGATGCATTTGCAGTAACAGTCACGCCCGATGTGTCTTTAGCCGTTATGGTAAATGCATTAGAGCTAGATATTGCTAATATCTCATATTCTTGATTTAACACTTCTGCCGTAACATTTCCCCCTAATGATGCGGCACCACTAAAAGTAACAAAATCACCCTGAACAGCATTATGACCTGTTTCATTTACAGTAACGGTAGAACTTCCATTTGATGCTGAAAACGTTGCATCACCCGCGCTCGTTGTCGCGCGTATAGGTGTAACATCTACAAATGTTGTACCTTGTATAATGTACGTTTTCTTTGTAGTTCCAAGTGCAATGTATTTTGTACCTGTTAATGACACCCACTGCTTTATCTTTCGACACGTTCCAATAAATGATGATGTGTATTTTTTTACCCAACCGCCCATTTTTTCGGGAAAACCAGATCGAAATCTTACAAAGTTAGCATCAAAAAATCGGCCTTCATTACTGTACGCAGTGCCTTCTTTATAAATACCCGATTTAAAATTGAATCTTTGTAAACCCATAATGTTTAAACGCTCTATTTATTCGATCCATTTGATCTACTAGACCATGCTTGTGCGCCAAAAAACGCAGCCAGTATACCTGCAACAGATACAAAGTAGACTGCAGCCATATCACCTAGAATCGTTGCTGCTTGATTCAACCCAAAAAGCTCTGATGCCACCACCAAACTAGGGTACAGCAACATACCCCATAGCGCGAACCAACTCATAGCACGTTGCGCGTCGGCTCGTTCATGGTGCAGCCGTAGCTCTAATAGCTCTTTGCTAGTTTCAATTTCTGCATCAGAAACTACGCCATCGCCATCTGCGTCATATTCGGCGTATTCGCTATTTTCTTCTAACCGTTTTGCGTTCATAACTAAGGCCCAAATGCTTTGACAATTAAGTAAATCATACCGATGGCCACACCACCGCCAATAACTAAAGACACCGCCCCAACTGCAATGTCGTGCATAAGTTTTTCACGTTCTTTGCGTTTCTTGTTCAGCATAGCTTGGTGGGCCTTCCTATCTTTTTCTTGTTGGAAAATCGCGTCATCATAGCTTTTCAGAAGGGCCGGATCTGCCACGAGCAGGATATCACGCAAATCTTTTTGATATCGTTCCTGCGACCTACGAAGCATTTGCAGCTTTAGTATGTCATTCTTGGATAGTGGCTTGAATGCAGAAGACTTGCGGTCAATCTCAAACGCATTAAGGGCTTCACCAAAATCAGATACCAAAGCCATTGCCTGATCGACATTAGCCTTGCCTTCGTTCACATTCTGTATGACCGAATTGATCTGCTGGAGCAACATGCCAGCGGCTGCAACAGATTCAATAATCATGGCTTACCCCATAAAAAACTGCGGCAATGCTGCCGCTGCAATCAATGCGTACAGTCCGTAAATAAGATTTTCTAGATGCTTAAACTTAGCAGAGCCTTCTGCAAGGCGCTCTTCGATACGTTGATAACGCAAAGCACACTCCCGCTCATGCGCGTTAACTTCGTTCAATGCTTGTTCGCCTTTGTCGCTCATACTGATGTATCTATCCTTCGTGTTTGGGCAAGGGGCGTAGCCTCAATCTTGTTGCCTTTCTGTGTATATAAAACAGGTATAACCGTCTCCACCATATCTCTTACGGTTTCGCCATCCGCACCTGTTCGTAGGCGTTCTTGCTTTTGTACTGCGACTTGCTTCCAACTAACTTGAGCAGTGTCGCTAACTGGCCCTATTTCCATCTTGCTGTCCCTCAACAGGAAAACAATTGATATTGGCAGCTACCGTCCTTCGTTCACCCTCGCCTTGGAAGGGATAAACCATGTGCTGCATCCATGATGGGAACATATATAAGCGCCCCACCTGCGGCCTTACTACGACATTCTGCGTAGGTTTAAGCCGTTCTCTATCCCATGTACTGCTCTGCCCGTAGTTAAAGCACAAACAGCCATCACTTTCGCCAGAGGCGTTATACAGCCCGAACTCTTGCGATCCCGGTCTTGGCCCCTGCACTATCTGGGGCGGCACCTTAGTCCATGTCGTACAGCTAATGCCCATCACAGTTTTCGTGCCGTGATCGTGGATTGGGTTGTA
>Ga0181417_1000711_pt1 | contig 10701 bp, 13 predicted proteins | sample 40SPOviralmetaG_FD_130142 | JGI IMG/M metagenome (GOLD analysis project Ga0181417, IMG submission 130142) | Marine viral communities from the oligotrophic San Pedro Time Series (SPOT) site, San Pedro Channel, CA, USA - 40 SPOT_SRF_2013-02-13 | ecosystem: Environmental > Aquatic > Marine > Strait...
AATGATTTATTAACATCACCATTAAGCCAAAATTTAACTGATACACCAGTACCTTATCTTTGGTATAGAGTACAAGGTACAACTGGTTCTTTATCAGCAGACACATTAAATATCCAACTCGATAGAGACTTCGCTTACTTCCCAGGTTATGTAGGTAGTAATTACTGTTGGGCATCTTTTTACCCAGGTAGTGGACATACATTCTCTGAAGGTGGTTTTTATAGTGGAGGAACAGTTTGGAACATGAATAATGTTTGGGGTAATAATCAAGTAGGTATTGATATAGCTTCTTATGAAGGTTTTGAAGATTACGGTTCTGAAGATTATATTGGTTCTAAAGAATATTACGGTTATAATTTACCTCCTACATCAGCAACAACATTTTGTGACAAAGTAAACTCTATTAGTATAGTACACTACACTAATCCACAAACATGTGAAAATCAAACAGAAAAGAAATTAGGACAACAATTTTATGTGAACACGTCAACAAATAATAGTGAATACCCTAGTTTGGTAATGCCTACTTTGATGTGGCATCATGAAACAACAGGTACCACAATAGGACACGTCTTCCAAGGTTCAGGTACGACACAATATGTACAATCCCCTATTTCACCAACACCAACTAATATAGAATACTATCATCTAACAGATGAATTTGGGAACCTAGTTGGTAGATTGTTCCCACAATTACATACTTTTACGATTGATGACCAAGAATTGGTTTCCACTTTATCTTATAAGTCAAATAGAAATTGGACATTACCAGCGGTAACAACTAATTTAGTTAGTGATTTAGATGGTGTGATAGATGGTACACAAGCTTTATATGTTACATACCTATTAGCTTCTAATACAGGATACACTACTGGTATACACTCAAAATATATTCAGTGTGTAGATTTTGAAAATTCAACAACTGACCCATGTATACCAACAGATATAAAAGCCGTACAATTAAGTTTCCCTTCCCAATTCCCATTCCTAGAAGTGAGTGGTAGTACTGGTTGGCACGCTGATACTTTATATGCGGTAGTACAGAGAACAACAATAGGTGCAGACCCAGTACCAAACGGTTGGAGATTAATTGATTTAACTTCTAGTATTGATAGTCATGTTGTGGGTCAACAAATTGATAAAATAAATTTACAAAATTCATTATTTAATATAACTAATGATTTATATGTTAACTCTGGTACAACTTATAATTTACATGATTTTATTAATATACCATTGACAACTGAACCAAATCTATTACAATTTGGTGATGAGTCGTTCTTTTATGGTAATGTTAAATTAAAAGGTGTGAGTAATAAGTATAGGACAAAATTTGATTTTACTATTCCACCTACAGAATTCAACACATCTGTGAACCCAACATACCCTAATAGTGGACAAAATGTTCACATTTCTGAAGTTGGTGTTTATAGTGGTAATGATTTAGTTGCTATAGGTAAAATGAACCTACCTATAGAAAAAACACCTAATAGTACGGTTATAATAGAAATGGCATTTGATTTATAATGAAAAAATGGGATTTGTTAACATTGAAAAAAATAAATTTGAGGTTATCTTTACAGAAAAAGGTTTAGAAACTATGCTAGTAAATGGTTTATTTTTAAATATTAGTTCTTTTGGTTTATGGGATGACAACGTAATGTATACTTTAAACACAGGAGAACAAGCTGTACCAGATGTTACAGGTAAAAAAAATAACTATACTATAATAAAAAATGATTTAAGAAACCCATTAAAAAATGGCTAATTTTGATACATACATAACAGAAGAAGGGTGGAGAACATTATTAAATAATGGTTTGTTAAACTCTATAACATCATTTAAAGCTGGTGATGATACAATTATATACGGTATAGAAGAAAGTAGTGTTAAACCAAACTTTTTTACAATACCATTAACAGGTAGTAGAGAAGGTATGACTAAAATACCCACATGTTCTTTCTCAGAAAGAAAACCAATACCAGTAACACCACCACCTTCTGACGAAGTTAAAAATCTAGATAGTAGAGTTAAATTATCATTTGTTAGTGATAGTTGTTCTATACCTTTTGAGAAAAATAATTTAACAGTAAGGGTAAATATAGAAAAATGGATTGAAGATTTATTAGCTTTAAAATCAACAGATTATACTAGAAATGCTTCTGGTTTAAAAATTAATATATGGGATTATATATTAGCTTATTTAGAAGAGTATAATGTAGGTACAAAAGAATGGATTTTATCTGATTTATATAAATCTTCTTTAGACATATCTTACAAATTACTTTCACCACAAGATATTAAGAATTATGGGTTAATTAACCCAAAGTACATGGAGTTAAATAGCTCTGGTAGTAAAGTTTTTGTTAATGGACAAAACTCAAATAGATTCCCATCAAACATGTTCTTAAGTTTTAACACCAAACAAATAGAAGGTTTTAATGTTTTTGGTACATCTAACACATTAGCTTTATACCCAGATAGATATGGTTATGTTTCGGATAATATTTTTTACAACGCAGGTGATTTAGAAGATAAATATAAAAGAGACCCTAAGTCTTGTGGTTATATTTATCCAGCGGTAATAATTAACGATGTTACATACGAGTTAAAACAAAATAGAGATTACCAAACCCAAGACGGTGTGGGTTATCTCATTTGGGGTTATAAAGATAAAGATGGTAACCCAGCCATAAATGGTTTAACAGATAAATTAAAACTATTTATGAAATATAATGGTGAAGAGGTAAGTACTGGTATTTACAAAATTGTTATTAATTTGATGACAACCACTAAAAGTGATAAAAGATTTAATACTGTTTACCAAAACAAAAAAGTGGGTGGGGAATTAACCTACGAACTTTATTATAACGAAAATACAGTTTCGACAGATTTATATACAATAAGCTAATATGTACACACCAACATCAACAACCACAGGTAATAATAATAGTAATCAACCTCAACAAAGAGGTTCAAACGCTAAAGGTTATTTTGTTAATTATGGTGATAAAAAAACTTTCACTAATAGGATTCCCGATAATATAGGTAACACTGGTTTATCTAAAATCGATAATTTTATATCACCGTTAAATAAAGAATTTATAATTAAAAACAATGAAATAGAAACATCTGTTAAAGTTGATTTTTTAAATTTAGATAATCTTTGGCACTTCCAAGGTGGAGAGATAATAAAAAGTATTAAACAAATAAACTTATAATGGCTAATTTTGTAAAACAAATAAACCAAGACCAAAAAAGAATTATACACGACAAAAATTGTTCAGATGTGTTCACTATGGCTTATGGTTCAGAATTAAAATTTACTAAAATGGACTCAGTGAGTAATACTGGATTCAAATCAAACAAATATAACAGTCTATGGTCAATGTTTAATTTAAATAGTGAAAAAATATTTGACTCTTATAATGTTGATTATTCAGAGGGTGGTATGAAAACTACTTTATGGGAATCTATTTTGGATGCTTATAGTACTAATGGGATGGTAATGTTCGAAGTGAAAGACCAAAACTATAGGAAATCTATTAGTGGTCAAAATATAGAAGTAAAAATACCTTTAACTGGTACCACTTCAGCAACAACTTTATATTCAGCTTACATTGATACAGAAAGTTTAAAAGTTAAATCTACTAATGGTGTTTGTGACCCATTTAAAATAGATATGGCTTACTCAGAACCGAATAAGATGTTTACCAACGACTTCGGTATAGGTTATGTATATCAATTAGGTACAAACCCTATAATGAATGGTACGTATGACTCTAATTGTTATGATTCAGGTATCACTTTATTAATGTCAAATGATTGGTCACCATGGTCTGGTAGTTCGTCTGCTAAAACATGGTCTGAAGGTTATAACGTTGTTAATAAGTATACTAAAAATGCTGCACCATTAATCACCCCAAACGGCCCTAATAGAGATGTTGTAGCTGGAGCTATATTTAACAATTCTGGTTTAGGTTTTATTTGGGCAGAAGATTTCGTAAATGATTTTAATTGGTCAGGAGGTACAGGTGGTACGGGTACTACTGTTGTTACTTTCGCACCATCAGAAGCTTATATTAACGCTTCTGACATAGATACTAGTACTAAGTTACAAGTAGACTTGATAATGAACCCAAAAGATTTTAACACAAGTTTAAATCAATCATATATCGAAGATTCGATTGAAAATGGTTCAAATTGTAATGTAGCTTACAACACAATAACACTAAATGACTCACAAGGTCGGTGTTTAGTTGTAGCTAAAAGTTCAACACCAATAGTAAAAACAGAGGGTGATTACTCTATTATTACTATAGACATCCCAATTGATGGTGATGTTGTAGATAGCCTACAAAAGACGAGAGGTTGTGTCTACGGTAGTTGTTAATAATATTTTAAAGTTTTAGAAATGGCAAGAATCCTAGGATTAGACGTTTCAACCAAGACTATCGGAATAGCTTTATTCGAAGAAGATGGTAAACTGTTGGAACTCACTCACATCACTCCGGTAATTAAACCGAAACCGGAAACAAAATTAGAAGAATTATTCAAGAAAGTTGACGCTTTCGAAAAATTACTAACTAGATATATTGAATTAGATATTGAAAAGGTGGTAATAGAAGAACCCCTACTAAATAGTAATAATGTATATACAGTGGGTACCCTACTCAAATTTAACGGTATGATATCTAAAATGGTATCTGAAGTTTTAAATGTAATACCAGACTTTGTATCATCCTATGATGCTAGAGCGTTCTCTTTTCCAGAGTTAATGCAAATCAGAACACACAATAGAAAGGGTGAACCTTACACAGAAAAAGAAATCTCAAAAAAGAAACCAGTCCTTTTTGGTTCATATGATTTTAAAGTAGATAAAAAGATGATTATTTGGGAAAAGGTAGCTGATTTAGAACCACAAATAGTTTGGGAGTATACTAAAAACAACACCTTAAAGAAAGAGAACTTCGATATGACAGATAGTTACGCTTGTGTTAGAGCTGTGATGTGTAGAGACGGTCATTGGAATTGTAAACAAGTAGTCACAACAGAAGTTTAATTAGGGTATTTCTTTTTTAAAATATTTTATGTATTATTAAATCATGCGTAATAATACACTCATTTTCGGTATATTAAAAGATGTTTTAGGTATACCTAGAAAAAAGAATAATCATAAACAACAATATAGTTTTGATTGTCCTACATGTTCATCTGAAAAAGGTGAGTATGATGGGGATGGTAAAGGTAATCTTGAAGTTAATCTATCAGATGGTGTTTTTAATTGTTGGGCATGTGGTGAAATAAATGGTACAAAGGGTAGTTTAAAAAAACTATTTAGAAGGTTCGCAACCAAACAACAGATAAGTAAGTTAAAATCTATTGGTTACGATTTAGAATATTTAAGTAGTAATAGTAAAAAGAAAAACGTAATAGAGGACCTAACATTACCAACCCACTATTTAACATTTGAAGAATCAAACCCTAAATCGTTAATACATAAACAAGCGTGGAACTATCTAACTAAATCTAGAGGGTTAACTAAAGATATAATCGATAAATATAAAATTGGTTATACAGTTGGGGGTAAATATGATTCTAGAATTGTTATACCATCTTACGATATTAATAATGAGTTAAACTATTGGGTAGGTAGGACCTATGTAAACCAAAAACCAAAATACTTAAACCCAGATTCAGACAAAGAAGTTATAATTTTTAATGAGTGTTGTTTAAATTGGGATTCAGACATCTATTTAGTGGAAGGTCCATTCGACCATATAGTTGTACATAATTCAGTACCCTTATTAGGTAAAAAAATATCAGATAAATTAATGTCTTCTCTATACAATAAAGCTAATGGTGATATTATTGTTTTATTAGATGATGATTGTTGGAAAGACGCTAAATCACTTTATAGTAAACTAAATGTAGGTAAGTTATTTAATAGGGTTAAAATAATAAAAATGAAAGAGGGTTACGATATCGCTAAAATACAGGAAGACTTTGGTAGAAAGGGTGTGATAGAAGTGATGAAAAGTGCTTACAACTTAAAAGAAAGTGAATTGTAGTGGGTTTAAAAGTTAATTACATAATAAAAAGACCAAAAGGTAATATGACTTATAAAATATTAGATATATCATATTTTCGTGATATTAAGTTTTTTACAGTAGAAAACATGGTAAATGGTAACATATACCTAACAGAAGCGGAAGGTAAAAATAATTGGCAATACTATGGTAGAGTATACGATACCATCAAACCAAGACCTAAAAAATACAGTAAATTTAAATTTAAATAATGGGTTTTAATAAGAGGTTGGTTACAGAAGAAAGAGTAATGGAGAGTTTTAATGAAAATGGTGTTAAAGGCATAATGAAATACCTAGGTAATGCAGAAGCTTTATATGTTAATGGTGAAAAAACTCAAAAAATTATTGATGTTGTAAATCAAAATATTTGTGATACAATAAAAAATATTAAAATTAAAAATATAATAGAAAAATGTCAGGAAAAAGAGATTCAAAAGTTTGGTTAGAACCAGAAGAACATGTTTATATACATAAAGACACTAATGTCAAGTATAAATCAGTAACAACTGTTTTGTCTATGTTAGAACCAGATTTCCCAGCCGAAGAGGTAGCTTTAAGAATATCACAACAACCAGATGATAAAAGAAACCCTAAGTACTCTGGTATGACACAACAAGATATATTAGTTGAATGGAAAAGAATTAATGATGAGGCTAATGAGTATGGTACTGAAGTACATGAGATACTGGAAAGATACTTGTTAGCTGATAAAGTTTACATCCCTAAAAGTGAATATGAGTCTGAGATAATTACAAAATTTCAAAAGATAGACCCTATGACAAAAGGTGATATATATCCAGAAACTATTTTATTTTCTGAAAAACATAATTTAGCTGGAACAGCAGATATCATAGAAGATTGTGGTGATTACTTTAATGTGTGGGATTTTAAAACAAATAAAAAAATTGATTACGTTTCAAATTATGGTCATTGGTTAAACGCCCCATTAACTTATTTATCAGATTGTCAATACAATATATATAGTTTACAAATGTCTATATACGCATATATGTTCCAAATGGAGACAGGAAAAAAGGTTGGTAGAATGGCGTTATTTTACTTAAACCCAGAAAAAGACTATGAATTTGAAATAATACCAGTACCTTATATGGGTCTAGAAGCTAAAAGGGTTTTAGATTTTTGGGTAGAAAAACAAAAAAAATAATATGAATAAACTAATAATAATTTTAGGTTGGTTATTATCCATTAATAAAAAAGTTAAGTTGGGTGATATAAAATATATGTTGAATGAGGATGATATGAAACTTAAGACACATATAAGTAAAAACGACCTTAAATGGACAAAAGAACAAAATAAAATAAAAAAACAAATATTAAAAGGAAAGTATAACCAAGAATTAGAACCGCCCATACTAACTAGGGGTAACGTATGTATTAATGGACATCACAGATTAGCAATACTAAATGAAGTTGAGGACCCTAATTTTAAAGTTAAAGTTAAAAAAATTTGGTTATTGGGTTGGTCTAGTTTTTATAAAGCCTCTAAAAACTAACAAAATAATGAAATTTTTAGTAGTATTATTTTCACTATTTAGTTTTTCTGTTTTTAGTCAGAATTTTTGTATTACAGATGAATATAATAAACTTTTAATCGAAGAATCACCCAAAAAATACGATAATATTGAGTCTAAATTACAACAATACTTAAAAAATAAAAAACAAAAAAGTATTGGGGAAATAGTAATACCCATAGTATTTCATGTAGTTTGGATTGATGATAGACAAAATTTAGATGATAGTGTGATACATCACCAACTAGATGTTTTAAATAGGTCTTTTAATAAAAAAAATTCTGATACCATAATATTAACCGATACTTTAAAAAATTGGATTGGTGATTTTAATATACGTTTTGAGTTAGCTTACATAGACCCATTAGGTGATATAACCAATGGTATAACTAGAACAAAAACAATTAACCCACATTTTTCATACTTTGGAGACCACGTTAAAAAATCACATTACGGAAAATCACCTTGGCCTACTGATAGATATTTAAATGTTTGGGTTTGTAATCTATTAGATGGGTTCCATGGTTACGCTCAATTCCCTGGTGGACCTAACGAAACAGATGGTGTTGTTGTAGATTGGCAAACCGTTGGTAATGGTAACTACCCTTGGACATACCCCAACTCAGATAATTTAGCTTGTGGTAAGGTTTTAGTACATGAAATAGGTCATTGGTTAAATCTATATCACCCTTGGGGTAACACAACTTCTGGTTGTGGTGATGACCACATACCCGAAACAGGTCTACAATATGAACCAGTATACCATACTCACGAATGTCATGATACTTTATTTAGTTTCTGTAATCCAAGTGAGAGAGTATTTGTTAAACATTATATGGATTATTCTGGTTGTGACTGTATGGTGACGTTTACAAAAAACCAAGTTGAGAGAGGTTTAGCCTCACTATACACATATAGAGAAGATATGATAGATAATTATGAACCTAAACCAATTATTAATTATTTAGAAGAAACAAAAGTAAACCCAACTTTAACAGAAGGTATATTCTACATACACCTACCAAAGTACAATGGGATAATTGAAGTATCTATTTTCGATATTAGTGGTAAATTAATAGAGTATAGACAATTATATGAAACAACTTTCAATATTTTTGATATTAGTAATAATAGTAGTGGTATGTATTTTATAAAAATAAATGACAATAACTTTACCCTAACCAAAAAGATTTTAAAAAACTAATCAATTAAATCTATTGTTTGGGTAATCTTTTGGTCTAGTATATCTATAAAATATTTGTTTGAAACTACTATTACCACCCAAATAAACAACACTATCCACAATCTCTATATCAAAATTATAGTTATCATTATATCCAACTCTAATTATATTATCAATTAGAGTATTAACATCATTACCATATTTTGGTGAATCACATCTATTATATATATCACTATTACAACCCGCTCCCCTACTAGTAAAACCAACCCAACATTTGTTGTCATAACTTTCGGTTATAATAACAGACCACGTAACTTTCATACCATCTACTTTAATAGAAACGTGTTCGACTATTGGGTTTAACCCTTGTTTATATATTTTTTTTAATACATCACCAACAACAACATTCATATTACCCACTACTTTACCATTTGTAGATTGGAAAGCGTGTAACTCATCACAATTACTAGCCACATAAGAGTCACTAACAACTAAAGGTAATGATATGTGTTTTTGAGAAAAAACATTGATTGTTATCAATAAAAAGTAAAATATTTTAAGTATTTTTTTCATAAGTGTTTATAGTTTAATTAATTTTTAGTATTATTTAACACAACAAAGATAATAAAAAAATATTAAAAACAAAATAATGGCTCAAAAAACAAAATTAGAGATAAAACTTGGTATGGAAGAGACCTTAGAGATTAGGGACATGATTTATGATTTCTATCAAGGCTTAGATACTATACAAGATTATTTCTTTGAACGTAAAAAAGAAAAAATAATTGACATAGACCATGAAGAACACATACACCAAATGTTTGACGATTATGACATGGAACCTAAAGATATGAACTTTGAACTGAAGGTTTTAACAGGTAAAGAATTTAACCCAATAACACAAATAATCACTTCATTACCTTTGGAGTCACAAATAGGTAGACAAATTATGTTAGGTATATTGGAAACCAATACTAACAAAATTGTTGGTTATATTAGAATGGCCTCACCAGTTTTAACAATAAAACCTAGGAATGAGTTCTTTGGTGAAACAGTTGTAGCGACACAAGTTAATAAAAGTATGATTAATGGGGCTGTTATAGTACCAGTACAACCATTTGGTTTTAATTATCTAGGTGGTAAATTATTGGCTTTGATTTGTTGTTCCCATGAAGTTAGAAATATGTTAAAAGAAAAATATGGTGAAAAGATTGAACCTTGTTTTATGGAAACAACTTCTCTTTATGGTGACTTAAAAGGTGTTAGTCAGTACGATGGGTTAAAACCTTTTATTAGGTATCAAGCTATGACAGAGTCTAATTTATTTTTATTCCCAACATATGAGGTTTACGAACCAATAAGAGCTAGAATGAGAGAATTATATGGTAGAGCTGAGTGGGGTAATAGTACTGTTGACCCTAAACCATCAGGACCTAAAATGAGAGAGTTTAACAAAAACATATCAATATTAAAAACACATCTAAGACATTATGATGAAGAAGCTTATAAAGATTTTGTTGCTTTCACTAAAGAAAAAATGAAATCAAAGACCAAAAAGAGATATTATTATTCTAATTATGGTTTTGGTAATGTAAAAGAACATGTTAATTCTCAAAGTGAAGTACCACTAACTGAAGGACAAAACTACCATAAACATAATTTACATTATATGGTTAATTGGTGGAAGAAGAAAGCACAAAAAAGGTATGAAAAATTAAGAGCTGAAGATAGGGTTAGAAGAGACTTAGAATATTACACAGAAGAGAGTATTGATAACAAAGTGGTTGATATGGTTAGATAATGAAGAATAATAAATTAAAACATAGTTTTATTGAAAAAAAAGAACCTGGTTTAAGGGATTGGGTAGAAAGAGAAAGAGAAATATTATCTTTTG
>Ga0181417_1000717_pt1 | contig 10598 bp, 15 predicted proteins | sample 40SPOviralmetaG_FD_130142 | JGI IMG/M metagenome (GOLD analysis project Ga0181417, IMG submission 130142) | Marine viral communities from the oligotrophic San Pedro Time Series (SPOT) site, San Pedro Channel, CA, USA - 40 SPOT_SRF_2013-02-13 | ecosystem: Environmental > Aquatic > Marine > Strait...
AAAATAAAGTTTATCTGCCATAGATTATCTCCTATGTCTTGAAAAGGCCTGGACGTGAACGTTTGTTCGTGCCAGCATTTTCTAGTATCGAACCTCTATAAGAATTTCTCCAACTCCTAAAGGCTCTAATACACCTTCATCAGTATCTATACTAATGATTGTGATTTGTTGAGTGTACTGCTCTAGACCCATTCTATCGTAGTACACGAATCTACTATTTTCTTCTAAAACTGTTTCGACGTCTTCAAGTAACTCATCAAGTGCATCTACTGCATCTTCTTGATTTACATAACATCGAATTGTAAGATTCAAGAAACGATCTTTATACTGACCGCCTTGATACTGCCTGCTTTCTGATCCTGCGTTTAAGTGCACTGCAGGAAACTCTTCGACTTCGTCCCAAAACTTAAGTCTAGGACTTACTTCTGCAACTGCAGTATGATAAATACCGCGACCATCAATACCTTCAATTTTTTCTGCTAAGGCTCTTGTGATAGCGGACCGGCGGCTAGTATACTGTCTATGTGCTGCTTTTTCTGCCACTATACTCTCCTAGTATAAAACCTTCCTAAAGCCATTTCTGCTGCGACTTCTCTAATAGAAGCATCAATTAATCTTCTAGGATCCCTACTAGTGGTTGCCCAAGGGCTTTTACCCCTTCCCACCTCAAATATCTGATAGGGATCTTTTTGATAAGTATAACCGAAACTAGGGAACCCTCTTTTAGTTTGACTTACATCAGTAAGCTTTACACTATTTGCAAATCTTCCTGTTCTATTTTCTAATCCCGGCGATCTCATGTTCTTTTCAATAGTTTCAGGAAGTTTTCGATTAATCATTGCCATTATGGAAAACATGCTGCGTCTGTTATTTTTTTCAAATGCTGGAGTTTTAACTGCTGTCTTATCTTTAAATGCAGCACCTGCAGTCACTATATTGGCTTTCTTTTTCCCTTTTCCTGAGCTTTTTTGATCTTTAATCTTTTGGTCTTTAATACTTGATCGTATATTTTTATTTCTTTTTGTAACTAATGAAAATTCATTTAGGATTATTTTTTTGGACTTAGACACTTTAGAGTCAGAACCCTCTTGGTTAGCCCAAAAATTTGTCCCAAAAGACTCTACTATAACTTTTAAGTCTTTGTTTATATTCTCTATTAAGGCTTTTTCTTTTGATCCGCCTTTCTGTCTATTAAGAAATTTACTTTCTAAAGCCACCGATATAATATCAATGTTTTTTCCAGGATTTTTAGTTATTACAAAGTCTGTTTGGTCTGATAGCTCTCCAATTAACTTTTGTACTTCTGGATTTTTTTGAGCTGAAGACCATTCAAATAGTGTTTTATTTACTTCTCTAGCTCGCTGCTCAGAGATACTGTACCCTTCTTCATGTCCAATATCAAGAAAGCTAGAATTTATTTGTTCGATCTCTTTTGATCTTCTTCCGCCCTTATTAAGTTTTGTAATTTGGGCTCTTAATTTTCTTAAAAGAGGTCTTTGCCGTACTTGTTTTACTGCCCGAAATCTATTAAATACATTGACTGTTCCGGCTTTTTTAGCTCCTATAGTAAAAGTAAACCTTCGAGCATCTCCTTTGAGGTTTGATACCATTGTTTTCTTTGCTTCTGTATTAAAATTTTTAAAATCTTGATACATTCCTGAACACATCTTTGGAACTTCAGTTTCAATAATATCAATAATACTCTGTGGAAGGTTCCCCGGTTTATAGCCCCCTCTTTTTTCCATTTCTCTTTTTATTTGAGTCATGATTCTTTGTTGACTAACTAAAATATTATGAACTTTTTTGTCTGAAGTTATCTTCCTATAAGAATTTGAAGTTTGCTCCATCAACTCTTGTATTTTTTTAACTGTTGCCTGTAAATCTCTCTTAGCCATTAAAAGTTTTTATAAAGATCAAGTACCCGTTTTATGTGATCTGGAAATGCCACATTATTACGCTGACTTGTGCTTGCTTGATTCTGAATACTAGCGCCTGCAATTGAGCGTCGCTCTTTGTGTTCATCCTTCAAGTAGTAAGTAATCAAATCAAAAACTGCAAGTCTTAAATCTGCTGGAAGACTTGCGTACCCTGCTTTATAAGTTACACGAACTGCACCTGGGCCACGAGCCCAATTCTTATAAGTAGTGCCCCCAGTAGTACGAATAAGGCTGTCTGTCGCACTATCTAAATAATACTCATAACTTGTTGTGGTCAAAGTAATGTAAGAAGAATCATAAGTTTCTCGCTCTTCTACGGATACGATACTATTTACCGGGCTTTCTGTAAGCTGTATAAGATGCGTACCCCAGTTTACATTAATAGTATCTACTTTATTTGTACTGTAATAATCTACAAAACTGTTTGCACAATAAGTCTTTACTAATTGGCTCACCGACGGAATAATAAAATTAAGCTGCGCATCACTTTTAGGGGTGGTAACCCCTTCTGCGGCTTTATAGTCTATAAGTGTAACTAAATCTGTCATAAGCTAATTAGTAAAAACTTGGGGAGGCGAACCTCCCCAGTTTATGTTACTTGTTATTAAGCAACAAAGTCGATCTTAACTGAAGGCTCGGCACCGGTAGCACCGGCAACGATCTCTTCAAAACCGAGAGACTGTGAAGCAACCAGCACGCGACGCTGATTCATAACTTCGTAGTCTTGCTCTACTGATACACCACGGAGTCGTGGTACAACGTAGTTGCGAGTATTAACTGCGAATGCCGCAGGAATACCAGCCGCTTCTGCTGGGAACTCTTCAGATACGATTACGGGTGAACCGTATACCGCACCGATAGTACCAACAACACGTGCTGCGAGGTCTGAACCTACTTCATCCAGAGTCTGGAAGTTAGCATCGTTCAGCAGGTCAAAATAGCTATTCTGGCTTACGATATACGCGATATCAGAAGGCATCAAGCCATACTTGCCCATTTGCTCACGAGCAGCAAGAAGCTTAGCAGAAGTCAAACGCTCTGCATCAGAGATGTCAAGAGTGTCTGAGTTAGCAGCTGCGTAGCCGTCAAGACCAGTGATTGAACCTGAACCATTGATGATTGCATCTTCTACTGCGCGACCGTGTGCACGAGCAACTGACTCAACAAGCATAGGCATCAAGTTAATGAGTACTTGCTCGTCTACGTCGTTGTCCATAAACGTACTAGAAATCAGACGGTATGCATTCAGAGTTACCTGCTTTGCATTGTACTGATTATTAGTAATTTCTACACGGTTTTCCAAGTTACCGCCAGTTGCTGCGCTTGCAAATGCAGCCTTACCAGCATCAGTCTGGATCGGCAGTACAGTTGCGCCACCGTTGACAGGAATCTCACGGAACAAACGAGCTACTTTCAGCTCATGCATGATTTCCTTCTCGATTTGGGAAGCAACTTCCTGATCGATATCAGCAGCGTTTGCAGCATAGTTAATACCAGCCTTCTCTTGAATGTCACGTGCAAAGTCAGTTTCCCAACCTTTACGAGTCATAACACCCAGCATGTGAGCGGCCATAAAGTCTGTGCCCCACTTAGAAATGTCTGATTTTTCTGCACGGTCAGCGAATACACGCTTAGACTCACGCATTTTAGAGATTTCATCAGACTTCTCTTCGAGGTCCTTCTTGTACTGGGCAAGAGTCTCTTCCATGTTCGCATTGCGATCATTCAACTCTTTTTGTACGTCAGCCAGCAACTTCTCAGTACCAGACTCGATACCGGTGCGGATGCTGTGCTTAACTTCTTCTTCCTGCTGAGCTTTAGCTTCGGCGTGTGCCTCTGCTTTCTCAGTAGCTTCTTGAACTGCCTTTTCTTCGGCAGCCTTTGACTCAGCTTGCTTCATTGCGATCTTAGCAGCAGTTTCCTCTGCTACTTTCTTCGCAAAAGCTTCCAAGTCGACTTCGGGAGTAATTACTTCCGACATATTGATCTCCTCTTTAGCGGATTTTTCCGCTTCGTCCGGTGTTTCACTAGCTACCGATGAATTTTCATCCTTAGCCAGAGACTGACCGGCTAGATCTACACGATTGGTGAAAGTTTTTTTGAATTCATTATACTCCTCAATAGAGTCAAATGACTTCGCCAGAGAAAAAGTTGCTGCTTGATTACAGGGTACGGAAACAACCGACACCTCAAACAACTCAGCATCCTTAATCTTTAATCCGTCAGTTTCCGATAGGTAATCAGCATCCTTGACTCGGAAACCAACAGAAAATGCTCCAAGAATGCCTTCTTTTACAAGCTGCGCAACATGATCGGGCGCAGATTTAGAAATTTTTGCCTTTAGTTCAAGACCGTTTTCAGTGACTTTAAGTCCTGTCGCGCGTCCAATAGGCTTGTTATAATCATGATTAAAAAGAATAATAGGATTCTTTTCAAAGTTATTCAGACCGCCTTTAGTCCACGCTAGTGCGTCAATCACATCACCAGCACGATCAAAATCACTCGTACTAGCCATGCCACAGATGTGAACTCCTCCGTCATCTTCGTCTAAAGCCTTGAAGGTAGAGGTAAGATTAAAAATCTTTTCCATTAGTCTTCGCTCTTTTCTGCAGGTGCAGTCTTGCTCAATGCTGCGAGCGGGTCGTCAGCAGGAGCAGGTTTGGGAGCAGGCTCAGGTTTGGGAGCTGGCTCGGGTTCTGGGGCGTGAAGCTGTTTCCACGCATCAGGATAATCATTTTCCATAATAGCAACAAGTCGTGACCAATTACCAAAGTAATTATCTACTTGTCCTATTCGAAGAGGCACATCTGACTGCTTGCTATATTCTAGTCGAGTGAAAAGTTTACCTTTTTCCATCATATACATCACAAGAGCGTCTAATGCTGCTTTTCGTCCTCTAATCCTCACTGTCTTCTCCTTCTGGGGGTCTACCACCTTCGTCTGGATTTACTGCGCTTCCTGCAATATTTGCAGGTACTCGCAACTCATCATGTCCTTCTACTAGGTCAAATCCAAGAGCCTCTCGTGCTTCATTTGGAGAAATAATCCCAGTATTTACTAACGCAGAATAATACTGCGATTGATCTCGTAATTCTGGCTGTAGTGCTGGGATATCTGTAATATCTTCTTTGCACTTAAATCCAAAGTGTCTTTCCATTGCAAAGTTAATTTTTCGCACAATGGGAAGAATTGTCTCAAGGTAGTACATTCGCATATTTGGTCGAATGTTTGCATTGTTACCTGAGTCCAAAAGCATTGGAGGTATTCCAAGTGCTTTTAAAATAATTTTTTCGTTTTCTGCAATTGCACTCTGAAAGTCTAGTTCTTTAAAATTAACATTTGATACTGAATCTATCTCAATACCTCCGTCCAAAATAAGAGGACGTCTACCACCTGCATCTGGTCTATAACGAGCTGACCAAGATTGAATCATTCTTTCTTTAATCTTTTCAGATAGAGTATTTGGTGATTTTAGTACAAGACCTGGAACAGCTCCATTCTTAAAGAAGTTATCCTGGAAGTCCCGCATACTTCTCATTAGTACCATCGTTCTGAGTGCGGGCTTTAGGCGTGAAACACCTCGATAGATAGAATAGAAAGAGTTATCCTTAATGTGAATAATTTCACTTGGCTTATAGTCTACTTTCTCATTAAAACTGAATCTTTCAATATAAGTAGTGTCACTTGCATGAATAGTTACTTTGTTTGCGGGAAGATGGTACATATGTACACCATCGAAATAAATAAAAATGTTACCATCTAATAGATAGTCTGTAATCAAGTTACGACGGAAAGTGCTAATATCTTGAAAAGGGTTGGGCTCTTTGTTTAGTAATAGTTCTACACGAGAACGCTTAATACCTTTTATGACACTAGACATACCTTGAACTTGTCCGCCGACGGCAATAGGAATCTCCGATGCATCGTCAACGATTAAATTTACGCCTCGATTAACAATTTCGAGGTCTTCATAAGCTCTCTCGTAGTTTACTACCTTTTCTCGAGAAGGCTCTGTTTTATGGTCATAATAAGGTTGAGCAGGATTTAATTTTTCCTCCATATCCTTATTTTGCCAAAAGTTATACCAAGCCATGCTTTCCTCTTTGTATCTCTACCCAACGTTTTTGTTTAGGCGCTGAGTGTAATGTTGGGTTTCGCCCGTATATTGAGTGCAATTTTAAGTGGTGAGCGTGGCACAAAGTAACAGTATAATCATACAACTCTTCAATATGTTCATTAATAAATTCATCTCTAAAATTTCGAATATCCTCCATCATATAGTTTTGCTCTTTAACCCACTTCTGAAGTAGAGGACTTAAACTATAGTAATGGTGAAAATCAAGCTCAGTGTCTGCCCCGCATATGTAGCACTCGGAGGCTTTTTCATACCTTGATTTTGCTTTATCTCGTATATACTTTACGGGATCTCGTTTTAGCTCTGCCATATTTGAATCTATTACTTTTTAATAACGAAATTATATCGTGAGGAAACTAAATTGTCAACTACTTTTTTTCTTAGGTCTTTTTAAAAACCTGTAGACGAAGTTTCAAATGAATAAACTGCATATCGTAAAGCATCGGCCATGTGTGACGCCATATTATGTTTTGGCTTTTCTCTGGCCAAGTTAGGGTTTGAGTCCCACTGATATTGATCTAACGCTGATAAACTATGTAGACATTTCTGGTCTATAATTAAATTATCATTATCAACAATAGCAGCCACATGAGCAATGCCGTCCAGTACAGACTTTTTGGCATTTGTGGTAGTAATATCATAGTTCTGAGCAAAGTCAAATCTAGTTTGTTGAGCTGCTGAATCAATGAAGATATAATCAATATCCCACTTTTCCATAAGTCTACTAATTTCAACAGCATGCTGCTCTGTGGTTTTTTCAGCATCTAAGTATTCGTCGAGGATGTAGTATTTTTGGTCTGCCCAGTCATATGCCAAAACGCAAAAGGCAGTGGGATCTCTATACCCCACATCAAGACCTGCGAATATATCCATTTTTGAAACATCGAATTCTTCCAAGTTCTCAATACAGGTTTCGTGATTAAAGTTCCAAATTTGTCCCTCATAGGTGTTAAAGTCTGCTTCATACTCTTGTTTAAACTCTGCTTCTGACATACTTTTTCTAGCTTCTGAAACGTCACTCTCAGACATCCTAGGGTTATCTTTATAGGTTGCACGTATAGATGCCCATTCAGGAAACTCATCAGTAAATCCTCTATTAAAAAATTCAGCAAACCAGTTACTCTTTCCTCTAGGAGTAGAAATAAACAGAGCTTTAGAATTATCTTTGTCTAGGGTGGGGCGCAGTGCAACATTAAAAGCCTCTTTACCATCTGCAAGTGCTGCCTCATCAAATATAATAAGATCATAGCTACGCCCTACACAAGAGTCTACTTGATTAATTGAACCCATTCTTATTGTAGAACCGTTTGTTAGTTCAATTACTTTATCTTTAGCATTATCTTTTGCTACTTCAAGATCAAAGTGCTTAATTAATTGTCTTTGTAAGTCGAAAGAAATCTGAGACAAGGCATAGTTCGGAGACATAATTAAAATGTGAGAACCTGGGACTAGCGATACTAGCTGCCCAATAATATTTGCGATATAAGTTTTGCCCTGTCTTCTTGAAATTGCTGCAGTTACAAAACGGTACTTATTATTGTTTATCGCATTTATGATCGCCATTTGAGACGGAAGAGGTGTAACGCCGAGTAAATCCAAGTATGGATCTACTGGAAGCTTGAGAAACCTCGTCTCAGATTGAAATTCAACAAGTCGCTCGGAGACTAAGTCTCTCCTACTTATTTCTATTGTCATGTTATTATTATGCCTTTAATCGTTTTTTCTATGTCCATTCCAAGCTGCAAATCCTGCGACTCGAAGAGCCCAGTATGCTAAGTAGTTTAACAGCTTAAAACCATTTACTTCAATACAAATATCACGGAAAAGTTTATCCATCCACTTTTGGTCTTTCTTGCCGATATCTGTTCCATTTTTTTTCATAAGGGTAGCATATTTATAGCCATAGTCGTGAACAAGACCGCCCATAAGTAATACACCGGTAGGAGACAACCACATAGCAAGAAATTTAGGGACAGACGCACCATCAAACTGGAATCCTTTGGGAATAACATACTCTTCCACTCCTAGTGTAAAATGAAAATCATCACAGATTTCCCATTGACGAACACCTAACATCCACATCCATATTGCTTTCCAAAATCCTTTATCTTTTGTCTGAATTGCCAGAGGCTTCATATGAGGCATTTCATCATAATAAAAACCTACTCTATCTTCTCCTTGTCCGTCAAAAATACTGGCTACGAAGCCTATAAGAATAAGACTAATTACAATAGTCCACTGCCAAAAGTTTACTGCAAGATCAAGTAAAAAGTCCACTTATTTTCCTTTTTGGTACGCTTGTGCTCCAAAGAACGCTGCTACCAAGCCTGCAACCGCTACAAAGTAAGTCGGTGCCATATCTCCTAAAATATTTGATGCTTTTTCTAAACCAGCAAGATCAGTAAGAACAACCATGGCGGGATACAACAACATACCAGCAAGAGAGAACCATGCCATATTTCGTTGTGCATCTCGCATTGCGTCCGCATCTTCTAGCTCCTTTCGCTTAAACTCCATGTACATTGCTTTTTCTTCGTCGTCTACTTTACCATCGCCATTAGTATCTGCTGGATGAAATTCACTCATTACCACTTCACCTTATCGGCCCAATAAGCTGCGCTCATTTTGCCCTTTGCAATGTTTTTACGGTGCCGTGCTTTGAAAGATGCACGCTTACGCTTCATTGCCTCTGATTCTCCTGCTTTAGGCTTGCCAGCAGTTTTTGCTCCTTGCTGCCCAAAACGAATAGTCTTAACTTTGGTGCCAACTTTTGCCACTACAATATGTGACTTTTTTGAGTGCCCGGGAGTACGCTTTGGCTTATTAAACCCCGATACCCCAGCACGTTTTAATCTTGAATCGCGCTTTTTACCTTTTCTTTTTACCGCCACGCTTCATTCTCCTCTTCGACTTTGTAAAAGTTTTAACCATAGTCGGCTTACCCCCTGGGTTACCTGCAGCTCTTTTGCGTCGTATTGCAGATCGTCTTTCTGCAGGTGTCATACTAGCAGCTTTTGAGGCTGGAACACACTTTGGATATTTACCTTTTTTAGACGTCTTACGCCCACAAGGCATATACCCCCCGCCCTTTTTGGGGCGGGAGATATCTACCCAGCTTTCTTTAAACCACTTGGTTAAACCACCCTTCGGCTTTGCCATTAGATTTTGTCCATAATGGGCTTACCAAATTTAACCCAACCCCAGTGAGCTGCCATACCTACTGCAATTCCAAGAATAAAGTCCATTACTTTTTTCCTCGCTTTTTCTTCAAAATTGCTTTTTGAAGAGCCATTGGCAGTTTCTTCTGCTTTGCGGTTAAACCCATGGACTTTTTTTTCTTTCCACCCTTTTTTGCTGCTTTAGAAGGACGCCCTCTTTTTTTACCGTAAGTTCCTTTACCTGCTGGCATTATTTACTCCCCATGCGGTACTTACCGCCTTTGGCTTTGTAAGTTTTTACAAGCCATCCATTTGCGTAAGCTGAAGGATATACTGCAAACTTACGCTTCGCTTGAGCTTTTACTCTTGCGTAAAGCTTTTTGTTTGTGGGAACTGGCTTCTTTTTTGCTGCTTTTCTACGCCGCCTTGCTGCCATTTACAGTCTCTTAAGCTGCCCAAGGCTGCCCTGACCCCGTTGTTGGAGTGATTTTTTCTGTAAGTTGAGCATCAAGACTTGCTTCAAGACGAGTGACTTCATCACTGCCTAGTGCCGCTTTTGCCCAAGCAATTGCATCTGCTTGAGTAACCTTTGCCCATTCGATGAAAGTATCGCCAGGATCTGCTAGTCCAACAGTTCCGTATACTTCAACTATATCGTCTCCTTGAGTTTTTGTAGCTCTCCAATGAACCGTTCCGACAACGTTTGTTTTGCCCCCGGAAGAGACAGCGTAATCAAGAGCTTGTACTGTCCATACATGTGACATATTTTATCCTCCTAGCTTGTTTGCTTCTAAATGTGCTTTATAAGCATTAACAACTGTTTCAGTATGTACTGCTGCGCAAATTCCTTTTACTTCAGTACTCTCACTTGAAGTGTCCGCACCTGGGTCAATTACGCGCCTGTGAAAAGACCGTGAAATTTCTTTATCGTCCTTTAAAATAACTGTTGCAGTTCGTACTTGTACGTGCTTGAACTGTCCTACAACTTCGATTTTATCTTCTTCTGTTTTTTCTGTTAAAGACATTGTCTTTCTCCTTTTGTCCGCCCCAATCTCCGAGTGGGGTAATTTTAGTGTGCAGCTGTGTACCAAATTGTACCGGCTATTCTTCCAGTTGCATTTGATGGTAATGTCGTATGCCCATGGTTATGGGCACCACTCCACTTATACATTGTCATATATGAGTTGCCATTGCTTATCCAACCAGTAGTAAGTCCATTACCGCTTAGACTAGAATCAAAAACCCAGGGTGTCCATGAACCCATTTGATATCTTTGTGTTCCAGTAGAATCGGTTCCTAATGACGATGCTGAAGCAGCTGCAAAGGGTAAAGTTATAAATGTAGCTCCAGATTGATTAGAATTTGCGC
>Ga0181417_1000720_pt1 | contig 10569 bp, 4 predicted proteins | sample 40SPOviralmetaG_FD_130142 | JGI IMG/M metagenome (GOLD analysis project Ga0181417, IMG submission 130142) | Marine viral communities from the oligotrophic San Pedro Time Series (SPOT) site, San Pedro Channel, CA, USA - 40 SPOT_SRF_2013-02-13 | ecosystem: Environmental > Aquatic > Marine > Strait...
CCGTTCAAAGGAAGACATTGCGTATTTACTGGATTCGCGTCGCAAGATGATTGAGTTGGTGTATGACCATATGGATGATACCAAAATCTACTTGCCTATTCATTTCTTGAATTTGATTGAAAACACGAAGCAACGGTTTGCGATTACGTCATCCAACGTGTCGGACATCACTCCCATGGAGGCATATGAAGTCATTGATCGCAAATATCTAATTCTTGAAAAGTTGTTTAAACCATGCAAAAAATTCCGTATTGTTTACACGCATTACATGAACCCGTTTTATTTGATTCACGTTCACAAATATCACAGAGACGCGCTTCATTTCTTGTGCGAGACCATTATTCACATGTACAAAAAGGCGATCGTGAATTCCGGTGAAATGGTGGGAATGATCAGTGCTCAAAGTATTGGTGAGCCTACCACACAAATGACACTTAATACCTTTCATTATGCGGGCGTGTCTAGTAAATCCAATGTTACGCGCGGGGTTCCTCGCATTGAAGAAATTCTAACATTGACTAAAAAGTTAAAAAATCCATCACTCACGATTTATTTGAAACAAGAAGACTCCATGGATAAACGAAAGGCCTATGACATTGCGGCGGAAATTGAGCATACGCGACTCGTTGATCTGATTCAAAAAGCAGAAATTTATTACGAACCAAGTGATACCGAAACACTCATATACGAAGATGATGTTCTCATGAACGAATACAATGAGTTTTCAAGCATCATCAAAGATTGTTACGACGAGAACAATGACGATGAAGACGAAGACGAAAGCAAGAAAAAGATCAACCACTGGATCATTCGCATTGAAATGAATGAAATCATCATGTTTGATATGAATGTGACCAATGAAGATATTCATTATACCCTAAAGGAGCAGTTTGGAAACAACATTGAATGTTATTATACCGACTACAATAGCAACAATAAAATCGTGTTCCGCATTCGCATGAATTTGCTTGAAAAAAAAAATCTATTCACACAAGAAGATCACGTCCATTATGTGAAAACATTCATGGAAAAGATTATTAACGATGTTGTGGTTCGTGGTGTTAAAAACATTGAAAAGGTGAATTTACGGGAGATTAAAGAATACCGAGAGTTCAAGGACGAAACTGGAAATTATGAAAAGAACACCGTGTATTTGCTGGATACGATTGGTTCTAATTTGCTGGGTATCTTGGCGAGAGATGGGATTGATGTGAAAAAGACATTTTCAAATGATATTATGGAAATGAATGCCGTCTTGGGGATTGAGGCAGCGCGGAAGTGCCTGTTTAACGAGATTTTGGATGTCATGGAATTTGACGATACCTATATCAATCATCATCACGTCCATTTACTATGTGATCGTATGACTACCAACGAAAAACTGGTGAGTATTTTCCGCCACGGAATCAACAAGGACAATATTGGTCCTATTGCAAAGGCGTCGTTTGAGGAGACCACTGAAATGTTCCTCCAAGCAGCAAAACACGGTGAACTGGATCGCATGCGAGGAGTATCGGCCAATATCATGTGTGGTCAAGAAGGATATTACGGCACATCCTCTTTCCAAGTATACGTGGATACCAATGATCTGATTCAAAAATACCAGAACATGAACAAAGACCAAGAAAATGAAGAAGAAGAACAAGAAGTAGAAGATACGATAGATCTTAGCAAGGATCCTCGGGATATTTTGAACGAGTTGATGAAAGAACAGGATTCAATGGTGGACAAATGTTCTATACAAAGTCTCAAAATGAAAAATGTGTTGTCTGATAAAATGTTGGACATGGGAAATCATGTCATTGAAGAACATGACGACGATTATGAACTTGACATATAAATCATAAATACGTAAACGAAAAAGCACATTCATAAAACAAGAATAAAAACGAAATGAATATAAGAATTATTATAAATTAGTATACATATGTTTCGTCTTTCTAGTTACAACCGTATCTATTTAACCTATAAATACCCCCAATACATACATTATAATGAAAAGAATGAATTTGAAATAGTTCGCAATTCTAGTGTTCATTATAATGCAACCGATTATGTCACCGTTCAAAAACTTTTTCACTTGGCAAAACCCAACGTCCATTATTTTTATAACCATATTTACAATTCTCTCGTTATTGAAGATTCCAACACAATGAAAAGAATCTTGTATCTGTACTTTCGCGTTCAGCGCTTTAAAATGGCCTTTTCTAAATTTATACATATTGTACGCATGAAGATAAGTAAACAATACAATCAACACAACTTGTCTTATATACCTTTTTCAAACCGAACGATATCTATATATGAAAACAAGCGCATATATACATTTGACGACTTGGAATTATATAAGATGATTGAGTCATGTTTTAATTACGAACTATACGACATTCCTGATATATTGTCATTAAAAAACCCTTATACAAACATCCCTTTTTCATTTCATAATCTGATTTATATTCACTTTCAACTTTTGCAATATGGAAAGGTGTCTAAATTTTTCATACTCTATTTCAAGCATAATTTCAAGAAGAACACGCTTTTGGACCAATATCAAGTACATTTATATGTCAACTGTTTGACACGCACGTTTTCACAATTTACGGACCAGAAGAAAGAACAGTTACTAATGCACATGATTCGTATTCACCCGCGATATAGAACATTTTTAAACATTGACAATCAACACTTGCATTATTTATTTGGCAGTGTTGTAAGATATTTTTATATTTATCGTAATTTGAAACGAAATGACATAGATAATGGGTCAACTTACCTTGATATATATGAACACAAATTCAAAACGAAATTAGAACATGTTTACAAGACAAACCCCATGTTAGGGAGGAAGTATTTCACGAAGACGATAGATGGGAATTTTAAAAGTCACATCGATCAAAATATCATGGGTCTATGAAGTCAAATAATTTCGATAATGAATATATCCACCTTGTTCAATGGTTTGTTTCACATCTATCATCTTTTCTTTGTCTTGACTTTCAAAAACATCTATCGGAAACTGAAAAGAGTTCTTACAATAATAAAGATGGAAAATGATTTCCCCATTAACCTGGTTTTTGGTGGGGCGAATAAAAAAGTGGACCTTGTTGTTTTCATTATTGACCGCAAAATGAGATGTTCTTAACGGTGGATTGCTGGATTGATGAAGTACGACAATAGGAATTTTCAAATGAAAAGCCAACAAACATACGTCAGTCGTTGTCAAGACATAATCCTCATCAAAAAGAATGGTATCTAGATCAGATTTATCATTCCATTGTTGTTCCAACTTTTCTTTTCCCTCGGCTTTCCATTTTTGCAATATCTTTTTGCGATATTTCTCATTCTCAAAATACTCCTTGTAATAATGAGCAAGCAGTTTCTGAATCGTATATTTATTGATGGTTTGAAATAGTGACAAATGAAACGTTCTCATAATAGATATCAAAATTATATAATTGCAATCTTTTGTGAGCTCCTTTTTCACAGAAAGTTCACGAGAACCTTTTGGGAAATAAGTGGCCCATTTTGAAGTAAGGTTGTTAGATTGAATACAGTCTTCCATTCTCAACAAATCATATTGCTGTTTTAAACGATCCTCTTGGATTTCTTTGGATATCTTTGGACGATTTGGTCTACGTGTTACCTTTTTAATAAATACATTGTTGATTTTTGAAGAAATATAGGTGTCGTTTGTTTGATCTGCTATTTTTTGTTGTTTACGTACAATATCACCAATTTTCAGAATAACCTTTGTTTGTGGTTTTTTTAATTCTAGTACAATTTTGTCTTGATTCTTGGGTAATTCTTGTAGCGTATATTCGTCGGGTTCATCACGTTCATCCCTCTCATCACTTTCGTCAGAATCATCGGATTCGTCACTTTCATCCATTTGACGCAAAATCATTTGATTTGTATCTTCATCCGCCTTTTCATCCACCTTTACATCTGCCTTTTCATCTGCCTTTTCATCCACAATTTCCTCGTTTTTATTTTCACCATTGTCATTGTTATTGCTTTCGCTGTTACTTTCAGTGTTACTTTCACTATTACTTTCAATGCTACTTTCAGTGTTACTTTCAATGCTACTTTCGTTGCTACTTTCAATGTTACTTTCAATGCTACTTTCAATGCTACTTTCACTATTGCTTTCACTATTACTTTCGTTGCTACTTTCAATGCTACTTTCGTTGCTACTTTCGTTGCTACTTTCAATGCTACTTTCGTTGCTACTTTCGTTGCTACTTTCAATGCTACTTTCGTTGCTACTTTCAATGCTACTTTCAATACTACTTTCACTATTGCTTTCACTGCTTTTTGGCAATGATTCTAATTCTTCATCTGAATCATATTCGGATTCGGATTCACTTTCGCTTTCGCTACTCGCTTCTTCCTCGCTTTCTGACTCAGGTGATGATGTCGGTTCATCATTTTCCGCGTTCGCAATTTCGGTTATTTTATGGGGCTGTAAATTTTCATATACATCATGGTGAATATACGAACTGGATTTTTTCGCCAAAACCTTAAAATAGTCCATTATATTTTTCTTCAGCAATAACATTTCATTCTTCTTAATACGGTACGTAACATCATCGTATATATATCCATGTCCTCTTTCCATCATTTGCCGTTGTATGGTGACATTCATCAATAAATCAAACGTTAGCGAAGAAATGTATTTTTCTTCATTATTCTCTTGATTGTACAAATTATTACGAGGAATCAACATTTTCATTCGTCCATCTTCTACAAAGTTGCAATATGGATTAATTTCATTCCCACATAACGATACTTCGTCTTGTAATATATTCAACAACTCTTCATCTCCATATTGATGAGAAAAATGAATGTATCTGTCCGAAAATATAGATATGATTTTGAATACTTCACCGTATTTATCTTCAAACGAGTCTTTGCTTCTTAATATAGCGAGCAATCTTTGCTTTATCTCATGATTTTCATAATTTTGAAATTGAAATCGCATGGTATTCAAATACCCTTGGTAAAACATTTTCTCCAATTTCAAGTTTCGGATTTGAACGTCTTCTTCGTCGTTATAAAATGAAGTTATTTTATCCTTTTCCACGAACATTTGATCGTTCAATTCAACCATATCGTAGCCCTTTTCAATTTGCAGATCATCATCAATACTATTTAATGGTTGGTGAATAACTTTAACAAAGAATCGTGTTTTGGTCATAACACCGACAACCGTATTGCCTTCTACTATCTTGTATTTGGCGCTACAGTTCATTTTATATCCACTTCGTTTATCAAACTCCGCCAATGAGCCAATCGTTTCTTCATAAGTCTTCCATATACCATCATGCATGATATCTAATTGCAACCATTCCGCATTTTGAATCATAGACGAGGGTTTCAAAGGAATATACGTATCATCAAGACAAATACCAACAATCTTATTATCAAAATTCAAAATTTGTGTTTTATTTGTATACTCTTTTTGAATATTTTCACCGTAATATTTAACAAAATCATGAACGTTCATCGTCTTGTCGTGAGTCACATTACATTTTTCGGAAGAATTCTTCAAAAGAACGGTCAAAACTTGAATCAATGATCCATTGTTTTCAGGAGTGATAAACCCACTTTCTTTGAATTTCTTATGGATCCGTTCATGGGGCCGCATCTCGGTTTGTATAAGTGGTTCAAAGTACTTATCTTTTTGATAAATCAGTATGCATCGTTTGGACGCATCATATTGGGTTTTCGCGAATCCAGGACTGGGACATATAAGATGAATCGTTGTTTGTTGTTCTTTGTTTTTGGTTTCTCGTAAGATCATGAGATTCAATCGTTCATTTTCAGAATGTTCGTCTAAGATACCACTAGAAACAATATCCCACAAGTAGTAGTAGTCGATCTTCTCGTCGTCACCATGCTCCTTTTCCAAATAGTGCATGAAGTTTTCATATCCATTGATGATTATTTTGAACTGTTTTGAAATGGATTCACGTGAATCATGAGACTGAAATAACGCATAGAGATTCGTATGTTTGTATTTTTCAATGTCTACGGATTCCAGTTCATTCTCCTTGTAAAACAATGTCGGTATGTTCCCATTGTGAAAGCTCAATATGTTGTCAATCGTAATAGATTCTTTAATTTTAGTTACCATATCATCCACAGTTGGAGATTTCTTCTTCAAAAAAAGGGACGCCAAACAACCAAGAAAACTCTTTTGTTGGTCGCCTTGATTTCCTTTCCGTAACACCCCTTTGCGGTAAAGAAACGGACCGGATTTCATATTTAATCCCAAAAAGTGGATCATAGATTCGTGAATCATTCCGTAACGATCCAAATCTAGGGGGAACTTGTCCTTGTGGATATAATCCGTTTTCGCTCCTTCTTTGTCATTGGTTTTCATTTGTTTCAAAAAAGTCAATATATCATCTTGGTCGGTTAACCCGCTTCCACGAATTGCTTGCATTTGTTTCTCTACCTCTTTGATTCTGGCTTCATAAGAATGTCCACGCTTGCTCATACAACAGGGCATAAAAAGACCATGCTTATTTTTATCTTGTTCTACAAAACCAGGATATTTATGTTTGTCAGCTAACTTCAGAACATATTTATCATTAAGATCAGTGAAAGATTTATTTGTATCAATTAATGTATCTTTATCTACGTCTTCCTTTTTCACAGGAACATTATCACGCATATTCCAATATTCTGGGCAAATGTAATAGTACTTGTCTTTATTAGGATTTGTACTATATTCTACAATTTCGCTCTCGTCAAACGTATGTCCTTGTTTATCTAATTTGAGCTTTTCTTTTTCTGTCAATATAACAGGAACTCGTCGGTATACCCATGGACAAGCCTTTGAATATCCTGGATAACGTGAATTTTTCTCTGATGGGTGTAATAAAGGTTGATGTTTACTTAGTTTTCCTTCAAGAGGATTTGGATTTCTGATTTTGAATTTTGAAGAATGAGTTGTCCCACCCATTAATTCTTCGTCTTCGGGTTCGTCTTCGCCTTCTGATTCGTTTTCCGTGTCCCCTAATGACGCAACACTCAGTTCTTCATCTTCATCTTCTTCATCTTCATCATCTTCATCTTCTTCATCTTCTGGTTCGGTGTCTCCTAAACTTGCTACACTGAGCATGGATTCCGCATCCTCATCATCGTCCGACAACTCCAAAACACTTTCTTCTTCGTCCGAATCGCCAATTGCACCAAATCTTTCTTCCATGAGATCATTTTGTTCATTAGTATGGAATTCAAAAGGACTTATTTTCGATTCTTCTTGATCGTCTAGTTCTTCTTGTTCGTCGTCTTCTTCTATTTGACGCGACCGGTCAAAATCACCAAATATGGACGCAATGTTTTCATTTGTACTCGCATCATCATGTGAAAGGATATACAATAGATTCATCAAATACACTGAAATGAAATCAATATGCTTGAAATGATTCACATTACTCAGTTGGATTTTATACTGGTTACTTGGATTATCAAATACAAATTCCAATAGAACGCCTGGATTGTTTTTAATGCGATTAAATCTATTTTTGAAGCCACTATTGTATTCTTCTTGCATTTGAAGTAAATTCATTTGTTCATTTATATAAGCACGTGTTTTCTCTTCATCTTGATTGAAATATTGTTTCATCTTATCAAATCCAGATTTCGTATAAATATCACGAATATTGAACAACTTTATAAATGTAGCCAACTGATCTTCCATTTTGTCATAATTAGATACCCTCTTATAAGTTAGAACCACGTCCTTTTCGCTTTTTTTCCTCGGTTGAATATGAAAAATGCCTGGAAAATACTTCATCGTGGATTCCAATTTTTCAAGATTCATATTTCCCAATAACATGAAATAATGAATATCTAGAATTGTAATAGAGTCTTCATTCATTTCTTCCACACCCTTGTAAATAACCCTCGCGGGGTCTATGGTTTTTGTGAGTAAGTCAATCACTTTATTCAAAACGCCTAAACACAGCGATTCTATTTTTTGTGTGATTTTCAATCGTTCCATTTGCTTTATGTTAAAAAACAGATTGCCTTGATTGTCAATGTCAATGTATACATGAAGTCGCTGTGATTGAACATCTAACAAGTGATATAAAGAAACACATTCTCTTTTTTGAAAGTTCTTCAACACATGGAGGGTTTTATTTTTAGGCAAGTAAGGATACTTTCGTCCATGGATATCCTTTTTGTCATTTGTAAATAAACGCAAAACCCCTTCTCGAGTACTTCCATCGCTTAACGATATCAATGGGAACTCCTTTTTACTGTGCACCTTTTTGAAGAAAATCTCCTGAGGAAACAAAAAGGGATTCTTGTTCTTGTATACAAACGCAACCGATTGTATGACTGGTTCTGTTGCGCTTTGCTGTTTGCTATAATTATTATACAAGGTATGATGTTTCGCAATCAACTCATTGTAAGAGGAGCGTGATCTATCTTCAACTTCTTTACTTATATTTGGATAATAAGATTCTATCATATCATCCATGTTGATTGATGCGGTGTGTTGGTCAACATATTTCTCACATTCCCCAACATGCACCGCAAGTATGACATTGTTTTTTATATGATCAAGTTCAAATAATAAATCGTTGTTGCGATGTCCCATTTTCCCGGTATTATAGAGTGTTTTATTTTTCAGAGGATTGACGGTTTTTTCGCAAGCTAAGAAGGGGAAATCCAACGGTTCGTCAACTAGAAACTTTCCTTTATATTTTTCCATTATTTCCACAAACATATCTATGCTATAACCACTTTGAGAGAGAATAGACTCGTTGTCATTTGCTTGAATCTCGTCTTCAATGTTATAATTACGACAAAATATATTGAATTGTTTAAAAGACAAATAGGATTTCCCCTTTGTCAATGTATGAAACAATTCGGGAACATCGTATACGATTTGATGCCTTTGTACAAAAAAACAGTATTCATTATAATTAGTAGAATCAAGAGACTGCACCAATTTATATTTAACTCGTTCAATGGTATCATCCTCATAAATATCATCGTTGTCTATGACTGTTTCATCGTTATTATGACTTAATACTTTGAGTTTAAACACTTGATGACTCATATATATATCTACAAACACATTATTAAATGTTTAAATCCCTAAAGATGATTCTATGTTGTGATGCCAAAGAAGGGATTGGTTTTGAAAATAAATTACCGTGGAAGATCCCAGAAGAAATGAAACTATTTCGTGATAAAACAATTGGAAATAAAAACAATTGTGTAATCATGGGACGAGCGACGTTTGAAAGTATTCCAGAAAAACATCGCCCTTTGAAGGATCGGTATCATTATGTATTGAGTAAACAAGGAGACATAAAATATGGCGACCATCCAAATGTGCAAGTGATTCAGTCTTTTGACATTTTACTTGAAACGATTGCGTCTACTACATTTGACGAATATTGGATCATTGGTGGCAAAAGCATTTATGAAGCGTTTCTGGTGGATACCATGATCCAACATGTGGACGAAATACATATATCTATATTGAATAACCGTTATAATTGCGACACCTTCTTACCTGTCATGACACATATAAAAGAGCTCAATGCAAAGAATCCAATATTACCTCCTTTTCAAACGATGCAAAAGACAACGTACACTGATTTCACCCATTACATTATTTGTCAAAATAGGGATTATCTTTGATATTCATGCCACAATAGGCCTTGCTTTCTTTTTTGTAATCTATTGGTGTGTATATCTGAATATGACTTGCTTCTTTCAAAATAAACTTGAAATTATCCCAGAATTCCTGGGTGTGACCAATGCTTTTTGTGGCCAAGTGCGACAGTTCATGTAATGCCACAAACATGAGGGTATTTTCGTCGATCAAATTATCGGTGTCTTTCTTGTCCACGGAACTGAGACAAAACGCAATCTTTTCCCCCTTGTTTTCACTATAGGCGGTGTACTCGCTGGTGGGCAATATTTCCTTGATTTTTTGCGGATTAAAATTACCCACGAGTATTTTCACATTTTCTTGATTGGAAAAATTGGTTTCTAAATGTTCTACTAAATGTTTCATTTTTTCGGTTGCGTTTGCCAAGAGATCACTTGCCTTTTGTATATTCTTTCTTTCACGTACACAATACTTTTTACCATTTACATCGGAAACCACGCATTTTAAATGAAAGTAATCGTTGTCATAATAGCACTTTATGATGATTAAAAATACGAAAAAGAGAATGACATATCCTAGTATGTTTTCAGATGCGCTCATTTACATAAAAAATATATATTATTTTTTATCTAATAAATAGGTATTTATTCGGAAGCACCAATTTCAAGAGGGCGGCGAAGGTTATCGGCTTCAATAGTCGTATTGTTCCATGGACCAATGTTTGCTTGGGGGATAACCGGTTCCGAACGGATTTGGAGGTTGGCGTTACGAAGCGACGAGCCCACCGTGTTGATACCCACATGGTGGCCTGCGTTGAGCATACCCACGTTCTTTAAGTCGTTGTTAGGCATGATGTTCGCCCATTCGTTGTTGCTGTCCGAGGGGAGTAATTCCTTCGGGTCAATCACGGGTTGGTTATTGCA
>Ga0181417_1000721_pt1 | contig 10548 bp, 20 predicted proteins | sample 40SPOviralmetaG_FD_130142 | JGI IMG/M metagenome (GOLD analysis project Ga0181417, IMG submission 130142) | Marine viral communities from the oligotrophic San Pedro Time Series (SPOT) site, San Pedro Channel, CA, USA - 40 SPOT_SRF_2013-02-13 | ecosystem: Environmental > Aquatic > Marine > Strait...
CGCGATGCGACCAAGCAGACACCCAGAAATAGGAGACATGATCATTTTTACGCCTGATCATCGTGATCCTCTAAAAAAGAAAAAAGGCTCAATTGAATGCGAAACAGATTCAGAGTACGTAGGTGTAATATACGATATCCACTTCGACAAGTGGGGTCATAAGGCTAAGGTGTTAGTACAGTGGTCAGGTGATCAGCCGCCGGAATACAATTCAACCCATGGGTTTAGTGGTACTAATATTCACAATTTACGATCTGAATTCAGAGTTATTAGAGGGGGCATAGACATACGATGACAACAGGAAGCTTAGTACGCCTTAAGACGAAAGGTAATCAACCAGCTTATTTTCCAGCAGGTATCATTATTGGATGGACAAAGCATAGTGATCCAATAGTGTTTTGGAATAATAAGTTTCCGGACGAAGTAGAATACATGCATCAACTAGTGGAGGTCAGCTAATGTTAGAGACTATCGGAAATATCATACTAATGCTTTCTATTATTGCAGGTGGCATTACATTTGTGATTGCAAATGCACAATATAAACCTGACCCAACTGATGACTGCGAAGATTAATTGGTGTCCATTCATGATTAGAGAAGGTGATCTAATAGAGCTTTCTGCTTACGGCAAAAAAATTGATTCTATCAAACAACATAGAAATGACGTAGGAATTGTTCTTAATACGTGGCATTCCGGCACTTCTATTTATGCAAAGTGGACCAGGTGTGGATTTGTCTGGCTTAACTTAAGGGATGTCAAAAAAGTGTATGCAAAGAAATTACAAAAACCCTAAGCCGTCTATTGGTGACATGATAGCTGTAAAAGATTTCAGAAGCGACGGCAGTTACACTGAACACGTAGGGCTTATATACGATATTAGGCCAGTCAAGAAGAGTCACGGGTTACCTACAGTTCACGTTCACTGGGTAGACTCATCGCCTTACGATTATGATGAAATGATAGGCTATTCTGTGGCTACAGTCAGACGTGAGTACGACCAATTTAAAATTATTGTGAAGGTTGACGATGCTTAGAAACGGTGATTTAGTAAAAGTGATGCCAGGATATCATAAGTGGGGAGAAAACAGCAGAGCTAGTTGTGATTGTTTTTTTTGTTTTCACAAGAGTAAAGAAGTAGGAATTGTTACAACTACGTGGGTTGACGAAGATGATGCACAGTCTGCCATTATAGAGTTTGATGTTGGCCAGTGGGTGTTTCGAAAGCATGAGTTTAAGCACTTAGATGTTGTATCATCATTATAGCGAGTGCAAATTTATTCTATGTGTGGTATAGTAGCTACATGGTTAGGGAACTAGGATATGTTAATGACCACTCATGATAGAACAAACACGCGTCTTCGATTTTTAATAATGGAACAGCTTCCTGTTGATGGTCGCTACATTGAAGTCGACCGCTTAGAACAGAATGTATCCACAGATGCTCATGCTTTAAGTCTGTGCTACTCTTCCAACATGTTTGATAATATACTCATGGAGCTAGTAAAAGATCAATACGTTGTAAATCTACAGGGTAAAGTGATTGCTACACACATGGGATTAATTAAGTCAAATATTTTATAGACTGCGTGCAAGTATTAGGCAGGTATGGTATATTGTTTATGTGGTTAAGGATTAGGAGTTAAACACATGTCTCGTCGTAGAAAAAGTAAGTTCGCCATCGATTTTAACCAAGAGCCTATGGTGGTTGCGCGCCTTGTCTTAAAGGATCTGCTTCGAAAACACCCACGTGGTGCTAGCGGAAAGCTTTCTAGAAATGACTACGAATACGGTCGCAATCCAACTCAATGCTACAAAAGCTCAGCAGAACGAGAAGGTGTCGGTCATTACTGTGGTTACACCGAAGATCAGATGTTCAACATCTTCATTAAACCTGGCAGCCCATTGAACGGAGGCTACTCAGTTCTCAATGATGCAATTGCGTTCCTTTGGAGAAAGGATGAGTATCCTAATCTTACTGATGCAGAGATTGAGGACCGTTATGACTGGATCCCTGAGGCTACTATTACGCGACGTGGCAACAAGGTTCGCGATCGCATTAGCGCCATTAGACGTATTATTGAGCGTAGAGGCCGCCCTGGAATCTATCGAGTCAATACTGGATATCGATCAACTTTTAGTGATGTCAACTTCTTTGTTTGGGCAAAAAACATGCAAGATGCTGAGGGTCAATTCAATCTTTTGACTAAGCCTCTAATAGCTGCAGCTGATCCTCGCTTTTCGATGGAAGATCAAGTCCGGTGTTCACAACATGAATATGACACAGAACCTGAAGAACTGTTGACCCATTCTCAACAGACTATTAATGAAATGAACAGCCTTGAAGCCAGTCTTCAAAACCAACTGGAAGAGATTAAAGCCAAGCTTGAAGGTCTTCGTGGTATTAAAGAAATGGTGACTGACATGGCAGTTAGTGCTATCGTGGCCGCCTAGCTTTATGATTGATTCTTTTTTAAAAAAAGAAAAAGACGCGTCTTTTAAAGTGGGTGACTTGGTAAAGTATGTAAGGGTTGAGAAAGCTGATGCTCCTCAAACTTGGAAAAGAATAGGCGGCGTAGGTATAGTCTTGGCGGAAAGAACCACCAAGGAGTTTCAACACATTTATACAATTCTTAATGACGGAGAATCTTTTGAATGTGTTGAGCTATATCCTATTACTGCCTCTATAGAGGTATGCAATGTCCATGAATTTAAAGATTTCAAAAAATAATATACTTGAGGGTGATCTAGTTACTCTTAGTGAAGAATGGCTTCACGGTGGCAAAAACCGAAACCCACTAGGCGATGTAGGAAAAGCTTGCATTTCAGGTGACCCTTATATTGGAATTGTAACAGACATTCGTGCCGCTGCCGGCATGTATGATGGTCATCGATATGTAAAAGTCTTGTGGGAAAATAACACCTGCAAAGAGCACTACATTAGAGATCTGGTAAAGGTTTGACATGATACTCAGTACCGGGAGCTTGGTAACTTTTAAAAGAATATCCCATGCAAACATGGAGCCTTATGATATGTGGCTTGGAATAGTCATAAAAGCTAACAGTCATAATGCTACAGTATATTGGTCTGATTCTAAGGTGTGGGATCATGACTTAGAATCATTATCTAAAGTATACACTTCTGGTGCAAATTAAGCTACACTGTGGTATTATATAGGTGTTGGCTAGGAGGCCTTATGACAGATTTATTTAATATTGGTAATGAAGACATCACGCGTAGAGAAGCGGCATTGTTAACGCTGTTAAGCAAGATGAACATTCCTGAAATGCGCTTAGATACTAGCAAGAGATCAAACTTGATGTGGATCAAAAGAAACATTTCAATTAACAATGTAGATCATCCAATGCTTGACACAGTCAAAGAAATAACTACATGGCTTATTAAGTGGCATATGAAGAAGGGCAAATAGAGTGGAAGAAAAAGAAACTTTTTGGGCTTATATGTTCTTGTTTTTTCTTGGTACACTGGGTGTACACAAGTTCTATTTAGGTAATACCTTCATGGGCTTTGTTTACATGTTTACCGGTGGTATTCTAGGGTTCGGTCTTTTTTACGACATATTCACGCTACCGTTTCAAGTTGCAAGTGCTAATAAAAATATTACAATTAGTCCAGCAGCCGCTAGTGGTTCATGCTGTAATAATTGTAGCTGCTAACACCAAATAATACTAGACATGCTTATGACTAAGAGGCCTTTAAATAGGGCCTCTTTTTTTTGTCGTAATAGTTATAAGAACATTACGAGGAGAAGATAATGTTTAGTCTTAAGAACAAGAAACCATGGTTTATTGAAAACAGCAAAGTGCCTGTTTGGCTTTCGCATCTAGCACCAATTAACATCTGGGCAATTAGCTTTGGTCTTTGGGTTTGGTGTAGAGGCAAACTTTCAGAGCAAACAAAAAACCACGAAACAATACATTATCAGCAACAAATTGAGTTACTGTTTGTGGGCCAATGGTTGCTGTACGGGTTGTTCTGGCTTGTTGGCATGGTTAGATATAGAAACGGTGAGAAAGCGTATAGAGAGAACCCATTTGAGCGTGAAGCGTATAGAAACGATGAGAACTTAGGATATCTAGCCACTCGTCCTCGATACTCATGGGTATTTTACGTTTTTGAATAGGAACATTATGAATGTGCGTAATAAATAATGTTTGATCATTTCCCACTAGGAGTAATTACGTGCTTTCGACAATGACATATGCGATGACAATATTGTCTCTGGTAAGTTCAATATGCTTAACAAACGCTACAGAAAAAACCTTAGATAAGAGTACACAGCAAGTCTTTAGATCAGAAAAGATGTCTGCAACCACGTACTATAATCCTGTCTATGTAGAGGACAATAATGTTGCCCAGGCAAAATGGGTGCCTACTATTAGGCAGACATACAAGCCTACCTTACTAATAGATGTTTATCAAAACTAGTTTTCTTTCTTATACTTAAGAGATATGAGAAAAGAATCTTCTATTGACCCACACGACTTAGACATCAAGAACTGTATTAGGTGCCTAGAAAAGATTGCGCGTAAAGATCGTGCTAGCGGCAACAATGGCAGAGCTTCATCTTTAAATAGGGCAATACTACAACTTAAAATGGCACAGAGGGTTAGATGAAAATATCTAGAAAGCAAATACGTTTACTAATAAGGGAAAGATTTTCTCCAGACGATTTTAAAGACGTGTATGCTACAGCACAGATGGCACATGTAGGTCAAACTAGAAGAGATGGCTCAGAATACTTTTCGCATCCGTCTGAAGTGCGTGATATTGCACAGAGCTTTTATCCGTCTGATCAAGTGGTTCAGATGGCCGCTCTTCTGCATGACAGCCTAGAAGACGCTCCAGGTTCTACAGTAAAATCTGTCGAAGAAATGGAAGAGTTTATTATGGGATCTATACAAGATCCTGAAGCTGGTGCAGAGGTGATTAGGGTTGTTCGCGCTCTTACCCATGAAAAAGGCGGCGACTATACAGGCTACGTCATGAGTCTGTTAAACGATACGCCGGCGCTTAGAGTTAAACTTGCTGATATGGTTCACAACCTTTCAGATGCACCGCGTCCCAGACAGAAGATGAAGTATAAATCAGCCCTTGACGCAATTGGAGCACAAACAGGAGGCGCGCCACCTTCTGGGATATCGGGTGAACATTGGGAACAATTGTACAGCCTTGTAGAATCAAAACAAATGAGACTTACGGAAAATGAGCTTCGATTAATTATTAGTGAAGAGATTGGTCGTAGCTTTAGCACAAATGCTGATGGCCCTATACCATATTGGAAGACAGTGGCAGATGATGTCGAGGTCAACATACTGCCGATCGAAGCAGGAACAAAATATGCATGTGAAATTGAAGTACCTTCCAACCCTGAGCTTTCTTCTCCCTTGAGATACTTTTCTAATGAGGAAGAGGCAAATCTTTTTGCTAGGCAATATACAGAATACGTCAAGAACATCATCACTAATAAAGAAAAGTGAACATGTCACAAGTCTCTATTACCATTAAAACATGGCAAAGAGAAAAACAAATCTTAAAACTAGAAAAAAAGAAATAGAAGAATTTGAAGGATATAAGCTAGATCAACTAGTCTATTGTTTTCGATATCCTGATAATAAACTGACGTATGGCAAAATAGAAGAGTTTCATCTCAATACAGAAGGTGGTCCAGCTTTTACTATTATTGATTTTTTGACCAGCAAATATAGGCTCGCACTGATCGTTGATATTATCGACAACCCTACACCCAAACAACTAGAAGTCTGTAGATCTGCTATAAAAATTAGTAGAAAGAAGAAGTCTTAAAAGTGGACAATACTTTCTAGTTTGCCAGGAATAATCACTGTAGGCGCGTCTTCAGGTATTGTTGACATTATCTCTCTAATAGCTTGGGTGCTAGTAGATATTGCTAAGTTTTCAAAGTCTAATACAGCGCGTTGTACCATACCAACTATATGTCCGCTATTAGTTAGAATAGGCGATCCAGAACTTCCTGGTCTTGCTGGTATTGTATAGTGATAAAAAGCTGAGTGGCCACGTCCTGAATAGTAGCCATCCATCATCAACACCATGCCTGGTGCCCAAATATTATGAGGGGCAGCGACATTAAAAACTTTTTGACCTATTTTAGGGTCTGTTTTTGAAACATTAAATGGTGTTCCCCAAATTCCTTGGGTTGTTACTAAGCATAAATCATTAGGTACGTCAATTCTATAGACATCTGCACTTTTTTCATTACCCCAGTAATCTGATATTGTTATGCTTTTGACTTCTTGTTTTGCATTGATTAAATACTGATTCGGGTTTCCGGGCATAGTAGGTACAAATCTAAATTGGCGTGTTGTATTCTCTGAGCATACGTGTGCGGCTGTCAAAACATAAGTTTTAGATGTTTCCTTATGATGGCCAACGACGATACTGGAGCCAAACGACTTACTGGTTCTTCTCAAAAGACCTAACTCATTTACGTTACACCCCTCTGTCTGCTGTGTAACATTAACACACGATGTAGGTTTAGTTTCAACTAAGACTGTTACCAGACCGAACGATTCCTGAGGTTTAAGTTTCCAAACATTTGAAACCTTGTTGTTGTCTAAACTACAGCCTACACATCCCATTGTCGTCACGCAAGAAAGTAGGCATATAGAAACGAAAGCTATGATTGCATATGATGAAACTTTTTGTAGCATTTGGTCTACTCCTATACGGGCCCCTTATACTATAGGTATATTCCGTCTATATTCACCGTTATAATATAGTCATGATGCAAACGATTATGAAACACAAAAGCAGGATAATAAAAATTGGCTAATTTGGAAGTGCTATCGTCTTCGCTGTTTTCAAAAGAATACCCAGTAGAAGCAAGAGTCATAAAGAGTAACGATATTGTCTATAGAAAAAACAAAGACTTTGCTGAGCAGTCGATTGCCAAGTCTGGTTTTTCAAAAATTATAATAAGTCTAATAAATCAGCTGCCTGAAGATTGTATTCACCAGATAATGGGTGATGTCAAACTAATCGAAAGATCTGAAGCTTCTTTTTGTAGTGTCTTCTTACAAACACAATGCAAGCATTACATAAACTTTCATGATGAAAAAATGTGCACAGTTGAATTTTTGTGCAAGTTTACCACAACTATAGAAGTACTTAGCAGCTTAAGCGAAGACGTTTTGCGTGAGCTGCATCTAGATATCACGACGCCTGTTGGGAGTGTACAAATATAATGTTTTCTAGCGTACCTAAAAAAGAAAAAGACAACTGGTATACAATACCGCAAATAAGAGCAAGAAAGTCTAGTATTCATGGGCTAGGTTTGTTTGCTATAGACACAATCCCTAGAGGTACTATGATAGAGAGATCTCCACTTATTGTGTGTGATCGCTATACATACAAATGTATTGATGACATTATGGGATATCGACACATTCTGTCTGACTACCCATACAAGTGGAATAGACACGAATCAGCATTTGCGTTAGGATACTCCAGCCTTATTAATCACAATCACAAAGATCCCAATATACTTTTTAAGTTTAATTACGATATGCCTGCCATTGAATTTTATGCCAAAAGAACAATAGAATCAGGTGAAGAGCTTACAATGCAGTACGTTCCTGAATATGCTCTTGACAAGCTGTGGTTTGAAACAGACAAACGTTTTGACAATTCAACGCAGATAACACCTGATCATCACATTGGTTTTACATGTGGTTCTTTTGACCTAATGCATGCCGGCCACGTAATGATGCTTAAAGAGGCTAAGCAAGCATGTGAGTACTTAATAGTTGGTGTTCAAGAAGATCCTAGTGTAGACAGAGAAGATAAAAGCAAGCCAATTCAGACGTACGAAGAAAGAGTAGAAATGGTTACGTCATGCAAGTATGTCAATGAAATTGTTTTGTACAAGACAGAAAATGATCTCTATGATTTGCTTAAAGATATGAATCCAGACATTAGAATTGTTGGCGACGATTGGCGAGGCAAAAAATTTACCGGTTACGATCTGGATATCGAGGTATACTACAACAGCAGGGAACACAATTATTCAACTACAGAACTTAGAAATAGAGTGTTTTTGGCAGAGTCTAAAAAGGCAAAAAAATGATTAAAAGTAAATTAAGTAAAAAGAGAAGAATTTGGATGTCTGAGCCCGAACCGGAAAGTGTCGTGGCTATTAACGAAGAAGAAATGATGCAACTAATGGCTAGTGCAGGAGGAATGGGGCCGGGACCTGCTCCACCTGCTGGTGTCGAGGCTGATGAGAATCGAGTGTATTTCTATTCAAATGTGGGAGAAAAAGAAGTATTTGAACTCGTTAAGCTTCTTAGGTCCATGGATGTAGAAATGCAATCATTATCAATGAGGCTAGGAATTGAGCCTATTCCCATTCAGCTGCATATTCATAGTGGCGGAGGCGACTTATTCTCAGGTTTGGCAGCCATTGATACAATCAGAACACTAAAAACACCGATTCACACGTACGTCCAAGGTTCAGTTGCATCAGCAGCAACCCTTATGAGTATTTGTGGGACAAAAAGATATATGTACAGAAACTCATTAATGTTGATTCATCAAATATCAACAGCTATGATGTATGGAAAGTATCATGAGTTTTTAGACGAAATTGAAAATCAGAATTTGTTGATGGAAAAAGTAAAAGACATCTACAAGCAAAAAACAAACCTGACAGAAGAACAGCTTAATGATATGTTACAACACGATCTGTGGTTAAGCTCAGAAAAGTGCTTAGAATTAGGTTTAGTAGACGAGATTCTTTAATGTAAATCTTGATATCTCCTAGTACAATATTGAATGCAATGTTATAGGAGAACAAATGTCTGATACTTACCAAAAATTCTTTCCATACAAAACACCTAGAGAGTCTCAAGACAATGCAATTAAGTTTGCACTAGAAGCTTTTAGCAGCGGCAAAAGATTTGTTGTCATAGAAGCCGGCACTGGCGTAGGTAAAAGCGCTATCGGCTTGACGATATCACAGTACATTAACAGCTTAGAAAATGAGTTGCCTGAATCTGTGTGCCGCGGCAGCTGGTACATTACCACACAAAAAGTACTGCAAGATCAGTACATAAAAGACTTCGGTACTTCAGGAATGAAGACCATTAAAAGTTCTTCAAACTATATGTGCTCAGCTAAAAAAGGAAACACATGCGCTGAAACGCAAAAGCTTCTGAAGGTGGAAGAGAAAGGCACTAAGCTCTGGAAGGCGTGTTCATTTAATTGTCACTACAAAAAAGACAAAGAAGCTTTTATTGAAGCCAGTGATTCAGTAACTAATTTTCCTTACTTTCTAACTGAAGCTTCTTACTCGGGCAAAATTACCCCTAGAGAATTACTAGTAATTGATGAAGCCCACAATACAGAGGCTGAGCTGAGTAAGTTTGTAGAGATTGCTGTTTCAGAAAGGTTTGTCAAGACACTTATTAAGACAGGTTTTTCAAGTATTAGGACGCAGCATCAAGCATATGAATGGATGAAAGATATCTATTATCCTAAGCTGTCTTCTCACATGAAACACATCAAAACGATGATGGCAAAATTCTCAGGAATTCAAGGTTCTATCAAGAAAGACTTTGTAAATTTGTCTAGACAGCTAGATTTAGTATCTAGTCACTATCAAAAAATTAAGACATTCCTTAACATCTATGACAAAGAAAACTGGGTGTTTGAATTACTACCAGCTGGTGATGGAAAGTCCCGCAGAATTCAATTTAAGCCTATTGACGTATCACCCTATGCAGACCCTGTACTGTTTAAATTTGGTCAGAAGGTTTTAATGATGTCTGCAACTATTCTCAACAAAGATGCATTTTGTGAGTCATTAGGTATAGACAAAAGTGAATGTGCATTTATTAGTCTTCCCACACCGTTTCCAGCAGAAAACAGGCCGGTCATTACTGTTAGTATGGGTCGTATGGTGCAGGCTGAAATTGATTCTACACTTCCGAAGCTTGTAAAAGGAATTAAGCAGATTCTTGAAGAGCATAAGGGAGAAAAGGGTATTATTCACGCACACTCTTATAAGATTGCAAATTACATTAAGCGAAACATGAGAGATAAACGAATCTTAAGTCATGACAGTACTAATCGAGAAGAAGTTCTTAAAAAGCATATGAGAGGATCAGAACCTACCGTCCTGCTATCTCCGTCTATGACCGAAGGTGTAGACCTAGTTGATGATGCGAGTAGGTTCCAGATCATCTGCAAGATCCCGTATCCTTATTTAGGAGACAAGCTAGTTAAGAAAAGAATGAACAAATGGAAGTGGTGGTATTCTCTACAGACGACAAAGACGATTGTGCAGTCAGTAGGAAGAAGCATCAGGTCAGAAAAAGACTTTGCAGTGACTTACATTCTTGACAGCGACTTCTCAAAATTCTACTATCGCAACACCTACTTATTTCCCGAGTCTTTTAGAGAATCGATGGTGTCATAGTGAGTAATATTAAAGAGTTTGTTGAGCTTGTAGTAAGTAAGGAGAATGATTTGTCTAAGTCACCTGGTGCA
>Ga0181417_1000725_pt1 | contig 10520 bp, 5 predicted proteins | sample 40SPOviralmetaG_FD_130142 | JGI IMG/M metagenome (GOLD analysis project Ga0181417, IMG submission 130142) | Marine viral communities from the oligotrophic San Pedro Time Series (SPOT) site, San Pedro Channel, CA, USA - 40 SPOT_SRF_2013-02-13 | ecosystem: Environmental > Aquatic > Marine > Strait...
AGCTTCAAAAGAACTTAAATTATTATTTCTATATTCATTAACATTATACCATCCTGCAACCCAATACCTAGAGCCTGCATCACCATATGTACCTACGTAGGGAGAACCGTTATTATTATTCTTATCAATAAAATCTGACCACAAAGCAAATATAGTAAAATCAAAACCAGACGCAGGTAAAGTTTCAGATAAATAGTTTCTTTGGTTGTACACATTAAAATTAGGATTAAAAGTTATGAAGCCATTCATAGCTACTTTAGCTTGACTATACGTATTACCATAGTAAGTAAAGTCAAAACCTAAATTTTGTGTAGGAGATAAAGCATCGTCATTAAGATTGAGAGCTGTGCCTGTGTTTTGGATATTTAATATAGGATCAGTACCTGTTGTGAATACAGGCGTGTTGGCTTGTGCCGAAATGCTAAAGAGTAATAAGAATATTAATCTAAGCATATTTTATGTGTAGGATACTTCTTACAGAAATCTTTTTTCTTATACGCTTTAAACTCATGAGAAGAGATTTCTTTCTTTATGTCATCCCAATCAGGTCTATCTTCTGGATTTTCTAACCAGGCTTTCTGTGCTTCTGCACCAATCTTGCCTTTATACGGACAGGGAGTCCCCGCCATATTCATCGCTACGTGCACTCTTTTATCGGCACATAACATAGCAACTGCAGCTACCTTCATACCCATATCATACAAACCCTTTGATAATTTCAGTCTTTCGCAGTTATCGTCTCTTACACTTCTACCTGTTGATACACCAAAGAACTGAGTTTGGACTGCTGAACTAGCTCCTGTGGTGCACAGGTCTTGACTATATGACATTATAGATGGGGCTATGGCTGACGGTGGAGCAGTTTTAATTCTTTGTGTTACCTTCTGTGTAGAGTCATTACGAGATACACTAGTGCTATTATTGTTATTTGTATTTAAATTTGTGTTCTGATTTGTATTTTGGTTTACACTTTCTGTAGATACAGAAGACGTACTGTTAGAAGTATTAGTATTTAAATTTGTGTTTTGGTTATTATTACTAGATGTAGAATTATTTATATTTGTATTTGTTCCTACAGAAGTGACATTGCTTGTATTAGTAACGTCTTGAGTTTGTGTTATATTAGATGTTACATTAGATGTGCTAGTATTTACATTAGTGTTGTTATTTGTGGCATTGGTAGTCTGATTTATTGTAGTATTGTTTACATTATTATTGTTATTAGTGGCAACAGATGTACTACTAATTGTGTTATTGTTGGTGTTATTATTGGTGTTTGTGTTTGTACTAGTTACAGTACTAGTTGTAGTATTAGTTATGTTTGAGTCTTCACCAAATAATGTATTAGGTATAACAAGAGTTGCAACTAGTGCTAAGGACACTATTCCTATTGCTATATCTTTTATAAAATTTTTCATTTTAGTCCTCCTCAAAACTGAACTTATTAATTTATTTTTAAATTTCTATAATCATAAAGTAATCTTTTTTTCATTTTTTCTTCTATTTCTTCAGAATTATACCCTTCAGAAGATAGTTGGTCTATTATACCTTGGCTCTCAAGCATAAGTCTTTTTTCTTGGCTCATAGATCGTAGCACATTAAGGTTATCATAAAGATTATCATCAGAAAATCTATCTTTAAACCTAGCTTTTAAATGTTCTCTTGCAGCACTCCTTATGTTTAAAATAGCAATATCATTCCACCATGCTGCTTTTTCATAATCTGTTTTATCTAAATATTCTCTGCTCTGTAAGTATTTTCGTTGAGCTCTTAAACCTAAATCTATTAACTCTTTATATGCATATGATAAAGAAGGGCTTTCATCCCATTGTACTAAATCTTGATACTGAAATCCTAATCTATCAAATTCGGAATGTTCTTTTGTTTTAGGAGGTTTAACTAAAAACCCTGTAAGCTGAGATAAAATAGGACTTTGTTTTCTATTTACACCAGGTCTAAAAGCATCTTTAGACGGTAGCATTTCATCAAACATACCTCTTCCGCCTAAAAATTGTCTTAATGGTTTAGGCATTTTACTTTTTAATGGTCCTGCAAAAGAGTCAAATTTTGTGTCTCTACTAATTTCATCACTAGCATCATACACAGAATATAAATCTTGCATTTCTGAAAATGGAGTCATAAATCCTGAAAAATAATTTCCTGCATATTTACCTAAAGGTTGAAAAAAATTCTCTAGGTTAGTAAACAGCCCCCCTGAATCATAGCTAGAATCTATTCTTGTAGATGCAGATTTTACAAATATATCATCTATAAAACTAGATAATGCTCCTACTCGTGCCTGTGTTCCTATACCTGCTCTAGCTGCCTCTCTATAAAAATCTTTAGGAGTTCTGTATGCTCTAGGTCCTTTAGAAGCTTTTATCATTTCTTCTGCTTCTTCTATAGAAGCTCCTTCCTCTAAACGTTTTCTTATTAATTCTATAGGAGGAGGTTTTACAGATTCTACATGATTTCTTATATAGTAGTCTGCCCAAAATAAATATGGAGCAATGTTAGGTCCTATAGGTCCTAAATTTATTGTTTCTCCTCTTTCATTAATTCCTTCATCCCATTTTTCCCCTGCATACTCACTCTGTCTAAATGCGTAAGCTCCTAAAAATGCAGTAGTTCCTACTACTCCTTTTCCAAGATCAGAATAATCTTGATATGTTTTTTTAGTATTTTGATCAGCAGCTTTATAAAGTCTTGCTTTATTTGCTTTAGAGAATAGTGCATCTGCTAAACCTAAAGGACTATATTCTATTTGAAATTTTAAAGCGTTATATAAAAATCTTGGAAAAGGTATTGCCGCAGTTCCTAGTACAGGCGTAGATAAAAGTTTTACAATAGGTTTTGCAAAATAATCAAATATACCTTTAGCAGGACCTATTGCTTCTGACGCAGATCCTCTAGCTCCTACTTGTCCTTGAAATGTAAAATCTAAAGCATCGTCTACTGCTCTTTCTATAAAATTATCTCCACTCAGCCATATCTGTTTATTGGTAAGACCGTTTTCCATAAAGTCTCCCCAAGTTTTATATGTACCGTTTTTTCCTACAATGTTTGCTCTAGTTAATTGTCTTTCTAATGACCCCATAAAAGCCATTCTTCTAAATAAATGTTCTTGTGTTCTATTCATTATATTTAAACTGTCTGCTAATTTTTGAACTCCTTTAGTAAAAGGTGTAGTATTATTACCTAAAGCATGACTTATTTCAGAATAATTTGTAAATAGGTTATGATAATGTATTTTGTCTACGTTTGTCATTATTTCTTCAATAGCAGCTCCTGCTTCACCATTACCTAATAAGTGTTTAAACATAGAAAAAGAGTCAGACATTCTTATAGATCTTGTGTTTTTAGTGCCATCTAGTGTATTTACAGCATACGCTATACTATTATCTACTATTCTAGCTCCTGCATCTAAAGGCATTCTTCCTATTACAGACAAAAAGTTACGTACTGCAGTTTTAGGTTGGGATACCATTAAAGCTCTTCTAAAGTTGTCTGTTGTTCTTACATAATCAAAAGGATTTCCGCTTGCAGCAGATTCTTCTAATTTAGCAGCGTCTCTTTCTGCTTGTTTTATAGAATACGTTATAGTATCGTCTGCTTTACCTGTTGCCTTATCAAATGCTTTTCCTGTTTTTTCTATTTCTTCAGAAAACCTATTCATTCTTTGTGTAAAGTTACCCCATGATCCTAACATTTTACCTGCATCAGATATAGAAGACCACCACATATATCTAAAATCATCCATAGATAAATTATATTTTTTCATTACGTCTTTAAAAGCATCCATGTTTATAGCGTTAGGATTTGTATCATCTAATGCTAAAAATATTTGACGAGTAACAGACGCTTCTTCATATATCTGTGGAAGATTTTCTTTTTTAGCTTTAGCGTTTAAACGATCAGCTTGTTTTTTTGTTGTAGGACCAAGTTTAAAATTATTAGTTTGCATAACTTCATCCATAGCGTATACTAAATTATCATTTATTTCAGTTTTTATTTGAGCTCTTGTATAATCTGTTAATCCTGTTCCTACATTAGCTTCAAGTATCTTTTTTCCTTTTGCTCCAATACCATCTATATTATTCCATAGATCATCACTTTCTATTTGCATGTCTTCTCTTAACTTTGCTATTCTTTCTTTTGCACCAGGATTATTTAGTAAATACTCTTGTTTTCTTGCGTTAATCTCTATAGCTTGTGTAGCATTTTTATTAACTGTGTTTGCAGTTACGTTAGCTGCTTTCCCTGCTTGCCATTTAGCTAAAGGATACGCTATTCCTCCTGCTACAGCAGAAGATACACCTCCTATAAGTGCAGCCTCTCCTAAAGAAAAAGCATCTCTTGTTTGTAATCCTAGATCTTCTCCTGCCATTTCTACGCCTTGCATACCTACATTAGTAACAGTTCCTATAGCTCCTTCTACACCTGCAGCAATACCTGCTTGTCGTCTAGCATACTGTTTAGCTGCTTCTGTGCTTGCTGTGTCTATAAGCTTGTTTGTTCCTTTTTTAACCCCTCTTTTATACACACCTTTTTCTGCAATTTGTTTTGCAGCTAGTAATTTTGCTTCGTCTCTAGCAAATGTTTCTATAGCTTTTTTACTAGGAGCTTTACCTAATTGTTTAGTTTGAGTTTTTACAAATTGTTTGATAGCTTCTTGGGTAAGTTTACTTGATGACATTTGAGCACCTTTACCTGCTCCACCAATAAATAAAGAACCCCATAAAGAAGGGGATTTAGCTAAACCTTCTAAATAATCACCGAATGCTGTAAAACCTGATTCTGATCCTCCATAACCTTCGTAGGAATCAAAAAGTTCACGAGCTTGTCTATAATTAACAAGTCTATCTGCTTGGCTAAAACCATTTCTTTCTTCCGTATCTCTTACATAAGAAAGATCGCCAAATACAGTAAACTCATTACCTATATCAAATTTACGATGATGTTCTAAAAATTTTGCAACAGCGTCATCAGGCTTAGTTACTACTCCCTGTTTCCCATATACCATACGGATAAAAGGTTTTATAACCTTGTCTTGAGCTTCATCAGTAAGAAGATACTCATATGAAAGTTTTTTATCTGCCATAAATTTACTCGGAGTCGTTTTGATCTATGCCTAACGCTTCTTTAGTTCTATCTGTGCCTGCGTCTATTGCACCAAAAGCAAAATTATTTACTAAATTATTAGGTCCGCTTATAGCCTTATTAATTTTATCTACACTAATAGATCCACTTTTAGTATTAAATGCCTTGTCAAATAAATTACCTAGAGTTGTAGTAGTTCCTGTTAACACTTTTGTGCCTAAATTAAGAGGTTGGGTTTTTATAGCAAGTTTACCTAAATCACCTATTTTATCTATTTCTTCTCCTAAAAATTCTGATGCTTTTTCTTTTGTTTTAGTTACTAGTTTATCTATTCTTTGACCTCTATACTTACCTGTAGGATTAAGATTTTCTAAGTCTCTCATGTCTTGAGTGTAATTATATGCTTCATCATATCCTGCATCATTTTCAAATATATTAGAATTTTTTAAATCTCTATCAAAAGCATAATTATCTTGAACACCTGATGAGCCGAATAATATAGAGTCCCTAACATTAAAATTAGGTTCGTCTTCTCTTCTTCCCGTTACTACTGTTTCACCTATTTCACCTATAGTTCCTCCAGTGTTTAAACGAGGTGTCATAAATCCGCCTTGGTATCTAGCTGCTACTTCTGTAGGTTTTAAACTTGCTGCTAACTCAGTAATATTTTTATACTCCTTAGTTGAAAAAATTTCTTTTACGTCTCTAGCTAAAATATTTGCTTCGTCTATTAATTCTAATGCTTTTTCAGTATTTCCCTGAGCTATCTGAACTTTAATATTTCTATTAAGAGTTTTTATTCTACTTGCAGCTACTTTTGCATCTCTAGCAGAAATTATTTTATCCCTAACGGATGATACTGTTTCAATAGCATCGTCTACCCTATTACCTATAGTTAAATCTCTATTATCTTCAGTATTTAAAGTATCATCTCTACTAGTATCAACTGAGTTTTCTGTTATAAAAGGATTATTTTCTGCAAGGTCTCCTATACCAGGTATATTCTCTATGTTAAGTTTACCACTTTTTGTAAATTTATCTATTCCTAAAGTGTCTACAAAATCTTGACCTGTTTTGCTAATTTCTCCTCTTTCGGTAGCTAGAGAAGAATCTATTTGATTTTTTATAATTGCTTGTTCTGCAGGTGTGTACTTTGTATCTTCTTTAGGTCTTTTTACTGTCCCACTTTGTAAAATTTCCATTGTTGCTGTATTTATAGGAAGACTTTGAATATGTGCTAATACTGATTCTGTATCTACTTTTCCATTTCTAAATTCAGTATATTCTTCTTTTGCATCCATAGAATTTTTTAATTTATCTCTTACTAATTTAATAGCACTAGGATTTAGATCCTCTGCTTCTTTTAGTGCTGTATCAACATCGTTTAATATGTCTTCTTTAGTTTTTTCACTTGTAACATCAGGATTAAGATATACCTTATATGTTTCACTTTCTCTTCCTAATGCCTTATAGACATCTTGTATATCTGTATAATACTCTAATACTTCTCCTACTCTATTTGCATATTCCGTTACTATTCCTGGTCTAACTGATCCATTTTTATCTGCTAATGCACCAAATACTTGATTTCCATATAGTATACCTTGTTGGACATATTCAGGAGCAGTTTTTCCCTCAGTTATACTAATTGCACCAAAGCTATCCTGACCAAAAAATGTTTTAAGTTTTTTACTATTTACCATTATAGTTTCTTGGAATTGATTTGTAGCTTGCCTTAAAGTAAGACCTCCTTTTATAAACTGTTCTCCTCCATACCGTTTAAACTCTCCTCTAGGACCTGATTCTTCATCTCCTCTATATACATTTGCTAAAGTATAACGTGCCGTAGCAGATTCAGGAGTTTCTCCATACAAGCTTTGTGCTTCTCCTGCAGGTATGCCATACTCTCTACCATATTCTTGAGCAGCATAATTGGGATCATTTTTAAATATTTTTTGAAATACAGATCTGTCATCAGATGGAATCTCATCTGCTTTGTTCTCATCTTTTACACTAAATCCTATATCTAAAGGATCGTCTATCAATAATTGATATTGTGTACCACCACCTAAATTAGATTTTCTAAATATGTCAGAAAGTTTTTTATAATTAGTTACAGAAACTCCTTCTTGATTTGTTTCTTTAAGAAAGTTTTCATCAAGTGACAATGCGTAATCATATGCTCTTAGAGGATTAATGTCAGGATTGAATGCTACTATATCATCTGCTACTCTTTGTATAATAGTATCATAGTCAGCAACAACAGGTTTTCTTGTATTGATAGCATCAATGTTTTTTCTAACCCTTTCGTCAAAGTTTTTATAACTTAATCTTCTTTCAGCTTCTTCCTCACTTATTATTTGTCTAAGACCTGAAAGTGTTCCTGTTCCTAACCCTTTAAATATTGCCTCTACCATTTATAAACTCCTTGACATTATGCCTATTACAGGCTCATCTTCTACTATTACTGCTTCTTCAACATCACCTTCTATAGTGTTCTTTTTTTCTTTTTCTATTTCTTTAAGTCTTCTTTTAGCTTGAGCTAATAAAGGTTTCATGCTTTTTTTATCGCTTCCAAAATTCATATCTACTTCTGCTTCTAAGCCTATTAAAGTTATCATAGCAGCTACAGGAAGTTCTATTAGTTCTCCTATATCAGGATTCCATAAGTTACCAAACCATCCTCCCTTAGATACACTTTTTGCTAAAAGTTTTGGACTAGCCTTTGCCTCTAAAAGATCTACTATTTTTTCTGTTGTCTCAGGCTGTAGTAATATTTTTTCTACATATTCTAAAACTTCTTGAGGATCAGTCATTCTAGGAGGTTTGTCCCAAGGAAATTTTCCTGGAGTTTCTGTAAGAGATATACCTGGAATAGGTGCTTTAAATGATTCTCTTTTAATTTTATCTACACTTGTTGTTTGTTTCATTGTATTTCCTATGCTGTCATTGATTTAATTAAAGACTCTGCTGCTCTTTGATTTTTTCTTTTTACTGCGTTAGTATATGAGTAATAGGCACTTATAAAACCAGGATCAAATTGAGATATATTAGAAGATTTTTTACCAGTCCTTAAAGGTAATGAAGAAGACTGGTTAAAGAATTGTTGGCTTATACCAAAATCTTTATATCTAAACAGTTGAGCTTTATATAGTTCTTCTCTTGCCTGTCTTGCTTGCTCACTTTCAGACGCTCTACCGTCTTTACCTGTTATTTTATCTACTATTTTATCAAAGACACTCATTATTTAACCTCCATCATCATCTCCAGATGCCTCTATAACAGCTCCTAAAATGTCTGTTAGAAATCCTCCTATACCTGCACCTACATTATAATCCATAGTATCTTCAAAGAATTTTTGTTGCAGTTCAGATTGCATTACAGCCATAGCTAAATTAAATTTTCTATCTTCGTCATTTTGACCTGCATTCCATGCATATGTAGCCTCATCTCTGTACTGTTGCCATATATCTGATAAAGCTTGATTAGATAGATTTAATAAGTTTTGCACATTATATTGATTTTGTGCATTTATGCCTGCTGTATTTAAAGTATTTAACTCTCTTCTATAATTAACATTTGACTGTTCTATTTCAATAGTATTTTTAGCATTAAACTGTTCTCTTTGATTTTGTAGTGTAGTATTAAACTGCTCTAACGCATTTGCTTGCCCTGAGTTAAATTGTTCCATTGCATTTAATTGAGTAGAATTAAACTTTCTAATGTCTGCAGTTAAATTTTCATAGAATTGTTCTACTTGGTTTTCACTAGTTGCATTAAACTGTAGTGCTGCATTTTGAGCTGCTTGATCTGATAATAACCCTTGTTGTAACTGTTGAGAATACAGTATAGTAGCTTGTTGATCATTTGTTAGATTAGCTATATTCATAGATAAAAAGTTTTTAGCATTTTCTACTTGGGCTTGCTGTCTATTGTTAAATTCTACATTATCCATTTGAGAATAATTAGCAGCATTTTGTAATACACGAGCTTGATCGTAATCTAGGTTATTTAAGTTTAATGATTCTAATAATTTAGAATTAGAAAACACTCGTGTCTGTTCTGCAGTAAAATCTAGGTTAGCATTTTCAGCATATCTAGATGCTTTAATTATATTAACCTGTTGTGTATTGTCAAGTTCTTTTCCCTCTAAAGCACCTTGAACTTGTAGTTCTGCAAGAATAGCTTTTTCTTTAGCAGATAATTCTGCCATATCTACTGTTAAATTATTTGCCTCATTTGTGATACGAGCTTGTTGCTCATTAGTTAAATTCATGTTTTCTAGTTCTGCATAACGAGCTGCATTTACTACTTGCTCTTGTTGACCACGAGATAAATCTTTTTCTTGTAGTGCATTTGACATTTGAGAATTTGCTAACATAGCTGCTTGGTAATTACTTAATGAAGCACCTAGTAGTTGATAACGTTGTACAGAATTTGCTAACTCTGTTTGTTGTGCATTAGACAAATCTTGTAATCTAAAGTTTCTAGCTGCTGCAGCATTATCAAGTGCAAATTTATTTTTATTAGCTAAATTAGTTAAATTCATATTAGCATATACTTGTGCATCTGCTTGTGCAATAGGTAATGCAGCTTCTTGTGCAGCTTGTACTATAGTAGCTGCTGCCATAGAACTATTTCCTAATCCTCTTTCTGCCATAACTTGATTAGCAACTCGCATAGAGCCTGCTGCCCAATCAGGCATACCATCGTCAAAATCAGTCATTAATAAACCTAATTGACCTCTTACTGTATCTAGTGCATTTACATCACCGTCTACTGCTTGTGGAAAATATTCTCCTACTATATTAGATACTCGTTCTACAGCAGGTGCTGCAGCTAGTTCGGTAGCGTTTAAACTAGCAGTATCTTTACCTAATGCTCTTTCTAATATTTGACCGCCTTGAGTAGCTGCTACTCTTTCTCGTTCTGTTACTTCTTCTTGTGATCTACTAGCTCCTTCTTCATCGGATACAAAATCACTTGTAGCTCTTTCTGCTATTCCTAGCACTTCTGAACCAAATGCTGTAATAGTTGCAGCAGTAGGTAATTCTGCTCCTGCAGGTACTACACCAATTACTTGACCATTTGCACCTAAAATTTGTACAGGTTGATCAGACATCATGCCTCTACGAGAAGGTAACTCACTTGCATCTACAGTATATGTACCTTGATTACGTGCTACAATATCATCTGCAGCGTCATTTAGTACTAAAGATTTTAATGAAGGATCGCCAAATTGTGCTATCACTTCTTTATCTACAGCATTATTTTCACCATACAATCTTTTTATTTCATCATACATTTGGTCTGCAGTATATGTATTAGCATTTCTTTCTAATGTATTTTTTGCAGTAGCTGCATTATCAGTTGTTAAAGTGCCTGATAAATTAGTATCTAATCTAGCTCCTTCTGGAAGA
>Ga0181417_1000733_pt1 | contig 10439 bp, 12 predicted proteins | sample 40SPOviralmetaG_FD_130142 | JGI IMG/M metagenome (GOLD analysis project Ga0181417, IMG submission 130142) | Marine viral communities from the oligotrophic San Pedro Time Series (SPOT) site, San Pedro Channel, CA, USA - 40 SPOT_SRF_2013-02-13 | ecosystem: Environmental > Aquatic > Marine > Strait...
ATTGTTAAATATTCAATTAATTCTTTTTTAACATTATCATTAAATTCAAAAAATTTTAAATCTAAATTTACATTAGTATTATTATTTGTTAATAATACTTTTTCGTAATCCCAACCCCCCATAGTTGCCCCTCTCTCGTTAAGCGCCTCCTCACTGGGTCGCATATCTTTTAAACAATATAAACTATCCTTCTCTAAATCAAGCACTATTATACTAATAAAATTACATTTCATATTAGGTAACTCTAATGCCATTAATGTTTTTTCTAAAAAATCAGATATATTTGAAATATTATTTGGTAAAACTATGATAGAATATGTATTATATTGTGAGTTTGTTGGTACATATTCAGCATATTTAATTGACAAAGTGTCCCATATATGTTTTCGGGTAGCCTCTGCTAATTTTGTTTTCGTGTAATTTTTTAAATCATCATCTATAACTTCTTCTGACATTAAATTAGAATTACTTAAAGCTCTTTTTTTTTTTTCAAAAAATTTTTCTAAAATTTCAAGTTCCCGATTCCAACTACCAAATATTTTTAAAAAGTTATTTGATAGCTTAGTTAGTTCTACCACTCTTGCACCACATAGTTCTGTTTCTCTATTTTCACAATTATTTTTAGTTATATCTTGGGCTATTTTACAAGCTAATAACTGAGTTAACTTAGTCCATCCACTCCAAAATAATTTTATGAAATTATTATTAGAATTCATTATACTTGAAATAGTAAATTTCGATTGTAATATTTTATTTATATTATCTTGATTTATATTATTATCTTGATTTATTGGTGGTGGTGCACAAATATTTTTTAAATCATCATCTATAACTTCTTCTGAATTTCCCATTAGCTCCATAAATGAAATCTTTTCATTAAGAGTATCTATAATAGCATTACTAAAATTTCTTTCGGTTAATAAGTTCGAAGGCTTATTTACAAAAATTTCCCAGGATTTATCTAAAACATCATCCGTTGCTGTTTGGGTCATCTTACATATAAATATTATTTTAATTTATATTAAAATAGTAGTTAAATATAGTTAATTAATATTAATATTATGTATCAAATATAGCTTTATTTATAACTATATTTGATAATTTAAGTAATTAAGACCGCCGTGTTTTACGCAGTTTTCGGTGATGTTTCTTATTATTTTTTAGTGTTTTCCGACGAGCCTGCCATGCCCTGGCGGTGCTACTACCTCGCAAAGCCTTTTTAGTTTTCTTTTTTCGACCTCCAGTCATTGCATGTCGTGTAATTATGTGGGATCCACCCTCCGCCGAGTTGTCCCAATTTGAAGCCGTCTTCGCCTGCTGCCCCATCGCTGGTTCATGGTGTACTACTGCTGGGGCTGCCATAGCTTGGGCGGCCGGTGTTCCAGACCACTCCACTGACTTATCCTTCCAAGTTTCACCGCGATTACTAGAACTCTCGGGTAAGGAAGGACCAGCAACTGTAAATTCTTTACTCACGCCCTGTAATTTCTCATTAATGCCCCTATTTTTCATTTCAAAATATTCTTGAGCTCGTAGAAGACTAGGAGCACCACCAGATCCTTCCCATATCTTCTTAACCTCTCGCTCATTTTCATTACTAGCCTTTTGACAACCTTTGTGATAATGAGCCAAGAAGCGAATAAATTGTTCTTTTTGTGCTTTCCCATAGTCGTGTTCGTGGTCATAGTCCTGTTGTCCGCCATATAATGCAAGCTTTAATGTTATTAAAGTATTATTTGCACCATCTTTCAGATCGCTAAGAATCTTATATATTAGATCAACTAAACTACTCATATCATGATATAATTTAACATCATCATCATCGTCGCCACGCGCAGTAGAGCTTGTACGTCTCGAACTATAACCATTCCAAAGTTCTTTTAGCCGCATCGCCGGACCCTTTACACCTTCTATAGTTTCCAAGTTTCCCCAATCAATCAATAATGCTTTATACTTTAAATGTTCCTGAACACCAACAACCCGTCGTTCAGTAGGAAGTACAAAATAATTGCCACGATGAAGATCAGTGTGCAATAGTTCACACCATACCGCAACACGTATTAATTCATATATAACAGGTACCATATAAAGTTGATAAAGTTGCTCCCTCTCCAAATTAAGCGGTTTAGGTTTTTGTTGTATTTGTTGTATTTGATCACTATTTATTAATGTCATAGCAATAACACCAACATTTAATGCGAAATTCTCACTACCGTCTGTGAACCCTTTGGTAGCTAAATTAATAAAGTCTGGCCAGCTTCTTCCCACTTTAGAAGACTTTAAAAAATCAACTAAAACCTTCTCAATCGCACTGTCCTGGTTTGGATAATCCAAATTCAAATTAATACCATATTGATCTTTGGGCCGCACCATCCCACCTGGAGGCTTGCTGCCAGTAGTAGTATATACTATATATGGCGTAGCCATCTCATATCGTCCATCTTTATCGTCATTTGCGGTTTGACATGCAATTTGTTGTTGCCTGATAGCTTCGCGGTTGAAGTCTGACCATTGTTCCAATTTTATGAAATGATTCCTCGCATCACCGGCCTTGCGACCATCAGGAGCACTAACTAGAATATTACGATTGGACCTACCACCACGAACAAGAGCAAATTTTAAAATAATTGAACGTATATTACCTGCCGTTGGGTTAATAAGAGATTCAGCACTATATTCAGTATATGGACTTGGAACATCATCTGGTAAAGTAAAAATTGCAATTCGTCCAGATAATGAGTTTGGGTTCCTTATTATTACATTAGCATTATTTAAAAAATAGGCTAATGCATCACCTGGCGATTTCCATTCTCGTTTAACCGATATAAAAGCACCACCAACTTGATTAGGTACCGTATTATTAAATGTTTGAATACCATACTCTATGGTATTATTAATACCAATTCCAGCAGCTTTCTTTTCTTCTTTTAACTTTTCTTTTAAATTTTTTATAAAATTAGACATTTTATAATTAGACATTTTATATTATATAAATATTATATAAAATGTATATTGGTATATTAGTTAAATATAGTTAATTAATAGTAATATTGTCTAATATACTAGTAATAGAATCAGTCTCAGGTTCTAGCCATTTACGTACCAGCGATATTGGACGGCATTCTCTCTCTAAGGTATAATCGTAAATGATGCAAACACTATGTAAATTACCTGAAATTATAGTAGCTCCAAATGCAAATCCATCTCCATTATCTTCTACTTCAGTATAACATTGAGGAACACGAACCCGACGACCAATTAAATGATAATTCGTAGATAATTGTTGCTTTTTAATTAGAGTAAAATGTGTAGTATTGTTTTTTTTTACTTTTCGCAAATATTTCATTATGTAATATAAATATAGTGAAATATTTAAGGTGTTAATAATTTCTCTCTTTGATTTTAATTTTTTCTCTTATTGCTTTTAGATTTCTTTCTTCTAAGTTTATATTTACCTCCCATAGTTCGGCGGCGTTTTGAATTATTTTGTACATAGTTAGTCTTAACTAGTCGGTATGGTTCCGGTGGGGGTGCGAATAAAGGCCGTTTGTTTAGGTGGCGTGGTTGAGGCCCAAGAAGGAAACCGGGCAGTGGTAGTGGTTCGACTGCACCAAAATGCTGTGGACGATATTTTAAAGTAGATTTATTTCGTTTTTTTTTGCGGCGTGTCTGACTACTTGGAGGGGCACCAATTGTAAAAGGCTTGTTAGATATTGTAAAAGGCTTGTTAGATCCTTTTGGTAGAAAAGTACGTCTGCGTACTGTTTTACCACGAGTAACTGCTTGTAATTTTCTTGCAGCATTATGACGATGTACCAGGCGCTCGGCTTCTGCGCGGGCTGCTTCTCGAGCTTCAGCATTAGTAAGTCTTCCTGAATTAGACATTATATATATATATTATAATAATAATAAAATAAAAAATATTAAGGAGGTGAAATAGTTGTATTATATCTAACTTTATGCAGAGAGTAAGGATTAGTAATAGCGCCAATAGTTGACATAAGTTGATGTATGGAAATATTACCTCCTCGCATTTTTTCTCTCTTCACTCTAGTTTTATTTCTTCTAAATTTAACCTTCTTTTTTGTCTTTTTTCTATATTTACGCATATACAGTATAAATATAAAAATTATTTTAGATCAAATATTGTAGATTTTTTTCCCCAAACATTATTCCAAAGAGAGACGGGCATATCAGCAGGTAATAATGGTAAAGGTTTGCTTCCGTCAGATAAATTAGCAGGAGAAGATCTAAATTTAGTGACACCTTCTTGCCAGAAATTAGTTTGCGCAGGATCTGCGTATAAACCACCAGTGCCTCCACGCATCTTTCTCTCTCTTCTCTTATTTTTTCTTGAAAGTTTTTTATGTTGTTTTAAAGTTTTTCTAAAAGATTTTCTAACTTTCCCTTTATTTTTCTTGTAAGTCTTTTTCATTATATATTATATATATATATATTAATGTCATTAAGTAAAATATTAACAAAGCCAACAATAGCATTAACAACATTTACAACATGGGTTTTAATTTTTGTGTTTATTCTAGGATTTATGGGAGCATTTTCAAAAAAATTTATGCATTTTGGTCCAAGTACTGATCCAGAAACCGCGGCAGAATTTCTTGGTACTCATATAGATACCTGGCCAAAAGTAATAGCATTATATGTATTAGGTTTTTTAAGTTCTATAATGAGTAGTTACTATGGAACAGTATTTGGGGCGTGGACGATGAATACAGTGAGAGATCATAAAACAAAAACAGTAAATATGAATAAAAAAGTAGCATATACTTTAATAACATTAGATCCTATAATAAGTAATGTAAATAGTATTTTAGAATTATTTTTAACATTAACATTGCAATTACAATTTTTAATACCACAAATATTAGGAGATATTATAGCTTCAATATTAGTATCAAGATCATTTTTATCAAAAAAGAAAGTTTTTAAAAAATAGTATAAATATTATTTATACAATTAATCTAAAAAATGATTACAATAAATGATTTATCAAATAATATATCATATGATAATATAAAATTATCAGCAATTAATATAATTCAAAATAAAATAAAAGAATATTTTGTTAGAAAATATGGAGTAAACTGGAAAGATGTTATTAATTATGAATGGACGGTAGAAGATTTAGATTATTACTGTGAGAGAAAAGGTATAATGGATCCCTGGTATGACTATTGTGATGATCCGCGTTATGATTATAAAGTTAATAAATAAATTTAAAAATATGTAATATAAGATCATCAGGAATAGACCAATTTTCATTATTAAAAATAGGATTAATATATCTTAATCCTAATTGAGATGAAAAAAATAAAAATTTTTTTATAAAAATAAATTCATATATAATATCTTGTATTTTAAAACCAGGACTCCATTTACTACTGCAAGTAATAGAATTACAACAAAAACAAGAAAAAGGAAGTGAATTTGGAATATTAAGATTATTATAAGTTTTATTTTTATAAGAAGAGGTTAAAGCAAATAACCAGGCTAAAATTATATCAGAAGTAGAGAGAAAAGTTCTTTTATTTATAATTTCGGTGATATCTGCACAATATTTACTATATTGTTTAAAATTTTTAGTATTATTAACCCAAACAATAGGTGATTTAAATGGATAACATGTAGGTATATCTATATTAAGTAGACAATTATTATAGACATCAATACTAATTTTAGCTAATTGATTAGTTTTATCAAAAAAATCAATATCTAAGTTAATCCAAGATATTTTATATGGAAGTAAAAAATTATTAGATATATTATATTGAGAAAATGTTGCAATTTCTTTATTTAATCTTTTTAATGCAGCCATTAATAGTAAATAAAAATTATATTTAATATAATATATTTTATAATATTAAATGTTAAGTAGAAAAAAAAAGAAAAAATTAAAAAAAAAATCGAGGAAATATAAAATGAAAAATATTTATGGTAAAACACTACAACCATGTAAAATATCTGAAAATGATAATTCAGGATCTTGGGATCCACAAGGATATTGTAGTGAATTAGGTGGCGGAGTTCATCAAATATGTTTTAAATTAGATAATTCAACAAAAAATTTTTCTAAAGACACTTATCAATCTAATTGGTCAAATGATAGAATAAATAATAATCATTGTATGTGTCTAGGTGCATGGAGTTTATATAAAGCAAGACAAAGTAAAAACGAAATTCCTGAAACAAATAATGAATTAAAATGTGATGCTATTCCAGAAATTGCATTAACAAGTAATTACATAAATAAATGGAATAGATGGAACGGACATGAATTACCAAATCAAATAGTAAATGGTATAAATAGTTTAGTAAATCAATGTATAAAGACAGAGGATGAAAAGTCAAAAAAATATTTATTAGCAAAAGTAAAGAAATTAAAAAAAGAATATCCAGAAATATTTAACTAATAGAAAAAAATTTTTTATTATTTAAAGTATTAGTTAATACAGCCATAGCAAAAGTTTTCTCTCTAGTATTCGCAAAATTTTCTAAAATTAAAAGTGATTTACGTTTTTTTTTGCCCTGAATCTGTAATTTAGATATAAGAGCTTTGTGTTGTTTAATCATAGCATAAATATTATAAGTTTCTGTTTTATTAGATTTTTCATAACTTTTACTAATTATGTCATAACATACTAGTAGATGTTGATTAAGTAAATAATGTTTATCTTTAATAATACCAGCTTGTAATCGTTTATCAATAAAACCAGGCATATAAATAATAAATAAAAAAATCTTTATGTAAGTTTATTAGTATTATTTAAACTTACATAACAGTAATAAGTTTTTGTGTAGAATTAATATTAGAACTAGAATTATAATTTTGAATATTAATATTACAAATTTCTTTTGTAATAGGATCGCGAACAAACTGTTTAGAGTTAATAGTTACAAATCCAGTTTCCCAATCAGGATGCATAATAAGATCCATAATAATTTTATTAGTACCAAAATATTGATGGGATAAAATACCAGCCGTATAGTTATGAGCTAAACCAATAACCCATGAACCATTTAGATTAAATGTATGATAATTATCAAGTAAAATAGTATATACTGCATCACAATTTTCTTCACAAGTAACATAAAGAGATTGTGGATGACACCAAACGCCGTGTGAAATGATTGGATGCCAGGGAGTAATTTTAAGCTCTTTAGGAGTAGTAACTAATTTAGTAGTGCCATTAATAATAGTTTTTAAAACACATAGAACATTAGCTTTAGCAAAGCCTTTTTTAGGATCATATGGATCTACAAGTGTAAGAACAGTATCACCCTTAATTAAATTTTTAACATATTTTTGTGTTTTATCAGCAAGTAAAATTTTAGCATCTCCAGTAAAACAACCACCACTAGGATTATTATATAGACTCATATTAACAGGCGCGCGAGGAGTACTAGATAGTCCACGATATGAAGAAGTTTGATTAACATTAGATGGAATAGGTGGTGGAAGAGTATCAAATATATCACTAGCTTTGTCAACAATATCATTAAATACTTGACCTCCAAATATGCATGCATCATCTTTAAAGTTAGGTTTAATCTGTTGTTGAAGTGCACGAGATAACTGATCTAAATAAAATTCACCCCAACGTTTAAAATATTGCGGATTAGTTGCAGCGAGTTTAATTTGTCCTTCGCTAGAACCATCACCAGAAAGATTTTTAATCATCCCATTAATAAGAGGTGTTTGTGGAAGAGATTTAAGAGAATTATTAATTTGATTAAATACAAAAGTAACATTTGGAAAATCATTAGAACGTCCATAGTTAATCATATAACGAATAGCTTCGATAAGATGATATCTATAAAGATTATCATTAAAGATTGGAGAAATAGTAATATCTTTAGTATTGTATTTAAAATAATCAGATTTATAAGAAGCACCACCAATTTTATATGTAAAGTAGTATTGAATATCTTGAAGACCATCAAGTTTTAAAATAATATCTCGTGATTGCTGATATTGTACGGTACCAAGATCATAAACAATAGTATTATTTTGAGTATCAATATTGTAAGCATAATCACCCATAACATTAATATTAGAGCCAACAATATGTAGTTGAAGATTCATAACAACACTTGAAAGAATAGTTGCAATAAAATTACAAAATACTGTAGCAATCATTCCACCATCAGGAATATGACCATTAGCGCCATTAGCATATTTTGCAATATCATATAGAAGTTCACGCTGTAGATTATAACCAAATCCAAATGTATAAATAGGCGCAGTAAAGTTTTTTTTAACTCTGAGTTTTTTAAGTGTAGGAACAGTACCACGAGCAGGCGAAAGGTTCTCGGCACCATCTGTTAGCATTACAATTTCACCATTACGAGTTTTATCTTCACGTGTATCAAGAATTTCAATAGCTTTTTCAAGAGCGCCATAAATATTAGTTTGACCACCGGGCTTAATATTATTAATCGTGCTAACAGCAAGAGTTTTATTCATATCAGTCATAAATATAAGATCTAATTCAACCGTAATATTATTATCAAATGCAATAACCGCAAGTCTAGAATTAGAATCTAGAGTTTTAGCAATAGTTTTGGCTGCATGATTAACAATATCTTGAATGGAGAAACCATTTTCAAGTGCATTACCATCACTATCTTTAGCTTCAACACTTGTTTGCATAGAGCCAGATCGATCAACAACAAGAACAACATCGTGTGAAAGATGAGAAATATCTTTAGGAAAAGATTTAGAGTCAATATTAAATGATAACATTAGATGTTTATTATCTTTATCAGTAAAGTAGTTATGAAGAAGTTTAATATGATCTGATGTAATTTTAGGTAGAGACGGTGGTGGTCTCTGTGTTCTTCCAATAAGTTGTCCACTATTATATTTATCACATAGATAAATAATACTAGTATTATTTTGTAAATCTTCAACTCGAAGAGATCGTCTAGATTGTGGAGAAATAGGATTTCTTTGGAGCCATTCTGTAATAGCAGAACGTTCATAAGTATGACCGCTAGGAGTACAAACCGGTTCAGTCATAACACAACCAGTAATAGGACAAGTAATAGAATCAATAACTACTTGATTTGTATCAGATATAGAAGTAGTACTAGAATTAAAAACATCGAGAGTATTGGGTAGAGAACTAGTATTATGACTAGTTGTAGACGATACAAGAGACATGATTATGATATATAAAGCATATAATATTTAAATAATTTCAATTTAAAATAAAAAATAAATAAAAAATAAAATAAAATACTTAAAATAAAGTACTTAAAATAAAGCACATAAAATAAAGCACCAATAAAATTAAAATTATATTAATAGATAATAAATTTAGTGCAATATAGCAGTATATATATAAAAAATCAATTTAAAGATATATTATAACAATAATATGTAATGGGATGCATATAACTATTAATCCCAGTATGCTCGCGTAACTCAGTTGGTTAGAGTGTTGGTCTTATGAGCCAAAAGTCCGCGGTTCGAGCCCGCGCGTGAGCATATATATTTTATATAGTAATAATATATAAATATTATTAATATCATTTTTCCCGAATAACTCAGTTGGTAGAGTGGGCGTCTTTTTGGGGTCTAGTCCCTGGTTCGAGTCCAGGTTCGGGAAATTCTGCTCCTGTGGTGTAGTGGTAATCACTGTGGACTTTGAATCCACCAACCCCAGTTCGAATCTGGGCGGGAGCTTTTTTGTCAACATACAGCAATTAATTAATTATAAAAAATAATTAATGTTGACAGCATATGAAAAGCCAACATACAGCAATCACATTTATGCAAATATAAATAATCGTTGGCTGCAAAAATTAAGAGCACGGATGCCCGAGTGGTCTAAGGGGGCAGACTTAAGATCTGCTGGCTTCGGCCTCGTGGGTTCGAACCCCACTCCGTGCATTTTATTATATAAGAGTAATCTTATAGTAAAAATGGATCATACAGCAATTATGCTATCATTTTTCGATATTAGATGATCCGTGCATTCTGCTCCGTTAGCTCAGTTGGTTAGAGCGTGCGGCTGTTAACCGCAATGTCACTGGTTCGATCCCAGTACGGAGCGCTTATCGAGTAATATATTATATTACTATATTTTCTGTTCCCTTAGCTCAGTTGGTAGAGCGCACGACTTTTAATCGTGTGGTCAGCGGTTCGAGCCCGCTAGGGAGTATAATCTATTATAGTCGAAAGACTAGTACCTTTATGCCCCTGTGGCGCAATTGGATAGCGCACCAGACTTCTAATCTGGGGGTTGCGAGTTCGAATCTCGCCAGGGGTTTTTATAATAAGTATTTATGATACTTATTATAAGCCAATTAAAAATAAAATAGTATATAATAATATAATGTCAGTTGAAAATAGTGAATTAATAGTCTCTTTAGTATCAAGTGTAAAAGACCGTATAGGTTTAGATAAATTAACA
>Ga0181417_1000734_pt1 | contig 10434 bp, 10 predicted proteins | sample 40SPOviralmetaG_FD_130142 | JGI IMG/M metagenome (GOLD analysis project Ga0181417, IMG submission 130142) | Marine viral communities from the oligotrophic San Pedro Time Series (SPOT) site, San Pedro Channel, CA, USA - 40 SPOT_SRF_2013-02-13 | ecosystem: Environmental > Aquatic > Marine > Strait...
ATATTTTATTCAGATGGATGCCTATCCTTTAATGTTTTCATCTGCCCACGATCAAAAAATTGATGATGAAGATCTTCCAGACTATTATAAGACAAATACTTATTGGAGTTATTTTGAAAGAGAAGATACTTGGTATACCGATAGTAATTTTTATAGTAATCCTTTTGAAGATCCCCACAATGATTTCGTAGAAGAGGATGATTTTAAGCCAATGAAACGGTCCAATTCATACGATGTGCTGGGGATTGATAAAGATAGTGAGGATGAAGATATCAAAAAAGCATTCAGGAAAAAAGCATTAGAGACCCACCCAGATAAGGGGGGTGATCCAGAAGAATTTAGAAAAGTTAGAGAAGCATATGAATGTTTAATTATGTAGTATCTTCTAAGACTTTATTATTAAATTTTAATCTTTCTTCAGCACGTTCGTCAGCACCAGCAATTTTTAACTTATAATATTCTTCCCTTTCTGCTAATTGTTTTTCTAATTTTTTAATATGTTTTGCTTGAAGATCTATCTGTTCTTCAAGAATATTACACTTATCATTATATTCTGTTTTAGGGACCATCCCATTACCATCTAATTTATCTTCTAATTCTTCTATTTCCTTTTCCAGATCTTTTTTATCTTCATAATAACTATTCATAATACTTTCCAAATATTTTACTGAAATATAATCTTGTTTGATATCAAATGGTTTCTTTACAGAGAAATGATCTACCATATTAAAAAATAAATCTTGCAAAGAATTTAGAGCAATATTCTGAATTGAATTTTTATCCCATTTACTAGAATTATCCATAGCATTCTTAATTTTCTTTTGTTTTAATTCATCATGTCCGACAAGGAGTTTTAATAAAGTAAATTTAAAATTTTTCTTAACTGGTTTAGTTCTATCACTTGCTACACGAACAATTGATTTAATAATCTTTTCATCTTCCATTTATACTTATACATATATTTTATTTTTAAATATTAAACTTAATAATACAAATAATTAGTGTAATTATAGTAAATAATTCTATTATGAAAAAAACAGTAATGAATGTCAAAAAACCGTAATAATACAACAGTAATGAAAGAATGTTAGAAACCCCCTATGTGAATGAACTTTAAAAAGGGTTTTGCGGAAATCTTAATACGGTGTGTATAATTACGGTTTTTCGGACTTCACTACGGTTTTTTTGATATCTTAATAACTTGAAGATTTCTTCTTCTTGCCTTTTTTATTTGGCATATCTTTATCCTTCATAATTGTTCCATCCGGCATTCTATGACTTCCTTTAGGAACTTTCTTTTTATTGTAATCTTTACCAAAGACTTCCTTTGGTTTTATTTTCTTATTCTTTTCAACACTATCCTTAATATTGAATTGGGTTTCACCACAGGGACTTGATTCACACGCTTTCATTTTACGTTCTGGTTTGTCTTTTTTTTTTCCTTTATACATTTTTTAATTTTAACTAATAAATTATTTTATATGTGTCATTTATAAAATATGTCTCTAATTGTAGCAACTTCCCGATTAAACGAAGATGAAGGTTCCATGGACGGACAGAGACCTTCTAATTTTCAAAACTTCTTTCGTTCCCCAATTGAAATTGAAAGTGATTCAGAAATTGCCGTCGACAGTGTTAAGATCCAGAGAACTGGTAATATAACTGTAGGGGCAAAACATCACTTCTGCCACTACTTCGGCACTGATCCAGAATTGCTTGAAGACGGACAAGAATACGATGAATTAACATCTATCGCAAGAACTATCAAACCCAAAAAAGGGACCTACAATGTAGAAAATTATGTTCGCACGTTAACAGATGCTTTCAACGCCCAGTATGATGATCCAAGAATTTATGGTAATGCTTCCGTTACTGTTAATGAAAATGCCGTATTCCAAGAAGAAGGAGTAGCAATTAAATTTACTGATAGGGGCAAGAACAGCACTAATGTCACTGCATCTTTAGTTTCGCAAGCAGTATTCAATATATCAAATCCCTCAACTTTTTACGACAATCTTACTGCTTCTCCTGATAGCGATCCAATAAGACCAAGTGATGCTTTTAATTGGGATAGTAATACCGGTATCTTTAGTCGCACAGGTAATCCCTCATCACAACTTGAAAATGCTTCTTGTGTGGGTATTTTAACTGGACGACCCCTTTGTCTCAATCAGGGTAAATTTGATTTCAGTATCACTTCCAACGCAAGCACACGACCATTTGCTGTCGGATTATCAAGACCCCAGATACAATTTGAAGATCCCTCACTGCCAACTACAAGTGCTAGCAGCACAAGAAGCGAAAAATCCCTGAGGCACCAGGGTATTAAACAGATTGATAGTATGTGTCGTCAGAGATTTAATAACGAAACAACTATAGCAAGCTACGATAATAAAACTACTATTGATGGTCCCCATGAATGCTATGATTATGTATTTATCCAAGATGAAGCAGATGAAATTACAATCGCCCATAGGGTATACTTCCCAGACGAAAAAATAACTGGTCTTCAAGAATTAGAATATTGGCAGAGTGGTGGTAGTGCTACTGGATCTAAATTGACAGCAACAGCATTCTATGCCTCATATGATGGTGTACGCTTCGAGGGTCTTGGAGATCAAATAAATCTCTATTTCAAACAAAAAGGCAAAACAGCATACGACCAAATCCTAGGATCAAATCTATCTTCGGCAGGGGCAATTGGTAGGACTTTCACTCCAATAGGAACAACTACCTATGCCTTGTATCCTATGATACATTTAGGGACAGGTGCCATTCAAATAACAGGTTATAATAGTAATTATACAGGGACAGATACTTCTTACGCATCACCAACATTTGTAGCAAGTCCTCTATCGGCAGCTGGATATTATCCTGGAGATGATATGTTTTCTAATGAAGCACTACAAGGGGTTGCTGACTTGCCATATATCAAGATGAAATCTGACAGAGAATTAGCAAGCAATGCTGTTGATGATGCAGTTTTCAAATGTGATAGTTCACTGACAAAATATGAAGTAACAGCAAACACAGTTTCACCTTATGTTTTTGTGGGATTACATGCTGGGGCGGGAGTAGATTACGCCCATATCATTACTATGAATAAATTTGCCTTCCCGGAGGTGCTAGATACTTTAATATCTAAACAAGAATTCCCAAGTATGTCGGGACGTCTTGGTTTTATTGATAGAGCAATCATCAGTAGTAAATCGGGGGATGGATATGTTGCTGGCGATGACACTAACATCGTAACCTTCACATCTGTAAAATCACTTGAAAAAACTGCTCTATCCAGTTTTATTCGCCTGCCTGGTCTTACCCACAAGACATTCAATGGGGCACAAGCCGGTCTATCAAAAATAATTTATCAGGTTCCTCAGTTCTCTAATGATGGAAGAGAATTTGGATCACTCTTCTTTCAACCCGGTGAGAAGACTTATGTTAAATTAAATAACCCCGCACCAGTACTGCTGAATAATCTTCAAGTCCAGATTGTAGATGCTTTTGAAAAAGAAATAAATTCATTAACTGGGGACACCCAAATTGTATTCCATATCAGAAAACGTAAATAAATACAAGTTAATCATTATTTTTTAAAAGTTAGTCATAAAATATTTTATATTAATAAATATAAATGACTGATTATCTCGCAGATGTTGTTATGCCTCCTCCCGAACAACCTACCGAACAACCTACCGAACCACTTCCTCTTACAGATGAAATTATTCAAGATCAAATGGATATTGAAGACCAAGAAACAGAAATAGAAATAGAATATGAATCAGAAGAAGAAGAGCAACTTATCCCTGAAGCAGAAAAACGTAAGAAGATCCCCCAAGAAGAAATATTCTCTGCTCCTAAAGTTAAAACAATTTTAGAACCACCCTCTGAAGATATTCCCACTCAGTGCCAAACTAAGAAACCCAAACAAACCAGAAAAAAAAGAGGTCCTGCTTCAGAAGAACAACTTGCAAGACTTGCCAAGGGTAGAGCAAAGGCACAGGAAACCAGAGCACGTAAAAAGAAAGAAAAAGCAGAGAAAGTTGCCAAAGAGAAATCTGATAAAGAATTGGTTGAAGCTGTCCGTGAAAGGGAACGTAAAAAATTAAGGAAGAAATTAGAAACACCGATAGAAGATGAATTACCCCAGCAAGCAGTTAAGATTGTAGAAAAACCAGTTGTCGTTGAAAAGGGATATTCACAAGAAGATCTTGATGATGCGGTCGCACGTGCCGTAGAGCAGTCAGTCCAGAAGGTTGAAATTTTAAGAAAGCGACGTAAGGAAGTAAAGAAACAGGCAGAGGCAAAGGCAAAGCACGACGCCCATGTCTTTAAAGAAATCAATACAGCAATGAAGAATGATGTATGGGCGAATTGCTTCGTCTAAAGTTGACATTATGCCGTTTTAAAATTAATAAAATTAAATTAAAATAAATCAAATTTATAAATAAACAATGGAAGCACAAGGTCCCAAAGTTGTCCCAGTTAAAGACCCAGAACCAGTATCTACTAACCACCCTCCTCTACATCCTAATCTTCCTCAGGTAGATGGTTTCGGTGGGGGAGCATTAGTTTTATTAGTAAGTCCTGTACGTACCGGAAAGAGCACATTAATTTCAAATATGTTATTAAACGATCAGTTTTATGACGCACAAGATCGTTTTGATAGTTCAACAATAATCAGCAATACAATTGCTAATGATATCACATCTAGATTTCTCCGTCGTGCTTTTGATACACACGATCATTATGATGATACTATCATTGATGGAATTGTCACACAGCAGAAATCATATGATAAAGAAGAGCAACCAGAAATTGCAGTCGTTCTTGATGATTGCTTAGGATCAATCAGAAGGGAAGCAAAAATCAATCATCTTGCTTCAAGGTTCAGACATTTCAATATTAAACTATTGATTATTAGTTCACAAAATTTCAGGGCATGTTCGCCAATCATTAGGCAGAATGCTACAAATGTAATTGTAGGATCTCCTTTCCCCAATCAGAAAGAATTAGGAAAGATGGCAGAAGAGTATGGGGATGTATTTGGGGGAGCAGAAAACTGGTTGAAGATATACGCCCAAGCAACTCCCAACCGTTATGATTTCCTCCATATGGATTTTCAATCTAATCCCCCGAAAGCATTTCATAACTTTGAAACATTAGTCGCAGAAGGTAGTAAAATTTTAAATTCTCCCGAATAAATTAATATATATTTATTTATATAAATATGTCAGACTTTTACGGAGCACACGCACAAGCATTCGCCGAACAAAATCAACTAAGTCAGCACGCCTTCGATATGAATGAAGTTCGTCAGGCAAACTGGAAGAATTCTAAAACTGCTTTCAGAACATTACAGAAATTAGATACTGGTAAAGAAGACAGTGATCTCAAAAGTGATGCTGAATCAGACGCAGCATCTGTTCCTAAAATAGCAACTGCCGCAAAAGGAATTGGTGGAGCAGCTGCCGAAGTAGTCTCTAGTATCAGAGGCGGTGGCACTACTATACAAGCACTATCTGAGGGCAAGCGTGCCCTTGATGCCGCAGGTGAAGGAACTAAATTATTCGGTAAAGGGGCAGTCGCTGCTAAGGATGCGGGAGGTCTTGAAGGGATAGTAGGTAATGTTTTATCTACTGCTGGTGGGGGAGGAGAACTTGCTGAAGGTTTTGCGAAGGTGGGAGCAACTGGCATTGGGGTTGCCTCGGCAGGAATGGCCGCTCTTCAGGACATCGATAATCTCTGGAATACTGGAAATATCTTTAATACTAAAGATGCCGCGGGTAATACTGTGAAACAAAATCTCGGACAGGATATCGGTAATTTTGCTACAATTGGAGCAGGACTATTAGACGTCGCTGCCGTCTTCACGGGGGGAGCACTTGCCCCTATTGCTGCTGCTGCCAATGTCGCGGCAGCCACGACCTCCACCCTGTCTTCAATTGATGCTGATGAAAAAGAAAAATCAACTGATGCAAAAGATGCTCCTCCATCCAAACCTCCTCCTCAGGTTGCTCCTCAGGGTTTCAGTCAATTCGGTATCTTGGCAAATCGTTCTCACAATCCATTAGAACATATCGGTTAAAATATTAAAAAATTTGATAGTTGTGCTAAAAGAATTTACCATATATATCAAACAAAAACAAAAAAAGAAAATGTCTACTCAGCAGAACCCCACCCTGATCCCCGGATTTGAAGACATCATGCGGCACATCAGGCAGCAGGAGGATCAGATCAAGAAGTTGGAGAATACCGTCAAAAACTGCGGAGAGAATTACACAAAACTTTATCAGGATCACGTAGATCTCCAAGAAGAAAACAAGAAACAAAAAGAGGATCATTGTTCTAATAAAAAGATTTTCTTTGAAGTCTATGAAGAATTCAAGAAACTCCGAGAAGTAGAAAGTCTTCTACAACCATTTGAGAATACAGAAACATTTCGTATGAAAGTAGAGGAAATGAAGAAAGAAAATCAAGAACTCCAAGAGAAGATCACTTGTCTGGAAAGTGATAGCCACAACGAAGTATCCCAGGCAGAATACGATGAATTGGAAGCAGAAAAGAAATATCTAGAGAACGAAGTCACTCGATATTCTGTGGCATTAGAAGAAGAATATGTATTGAAATCAGAATACGATGAAGTGAAAGAAAGAAAAGATAAAGCAATGAAGTTGCTGGAAGAAAGTGATAAGGAGAATACTGAATTGAAAGAAGAAATCACACGGATCGGTGAGGAGAAGGACGCCCACTGGAATGACTGGTTAAATGAGGAGTTTGGAGACGATCTATATCCACTTAACCCACCCGAACCAGATGATTTTGTAGAGAAGATCAAGAAACTAAAAGAAGAGAACAAGCGACTCAAAGACAAGACTATCATTTACCATATTCTGGACGAGTCCTACAAGGGGATGAGCAAAAATCAGAAGGCCTGGATCGACAGCAACTGGAAGTCAATCATAATTGGTTTCGCAGAGACCCTGGAAAGTATGGTTCCGGAAAACAATTAACTTAAATTAAATCTTCTTTTATAACTTGCTATATTTTCTTTACGACTAGTTGAATTTCCCCAGAGTATATACCATGACAGAAAACCTGCTCTTGTATAATCCCCAGTAGATAAATCTTTTTTATGTCTAGATCTATATCTTTTTCTTTGCTCTTTATCTTTTTTTAATGTATAATCATCCATATTTGCTGCTCCAAAATGTGTCGTTTTTTTTCTCCCATTATCCTTGGTAAAAACTGCCATCAGTTTTTTCCCTGGTTTATCGCTTTTTTTGATTACAACTGAAACCATATTTATATTTATAATTAAAATTTTTAAAATACACATAAAATTAATTTCTAAAGTAGATTATAAATACAACACATGGCATCCAATCAGCATCTAGAAATCACACCGAGCAACATCACTAGCGACGGCAAGTTGTCGTACAAAAACGGACAACCGACTATCCAACTCCTTATCGGGGCACAGGATCGTTTTATTGTCCCGGGTTCTGTCCGCCTCGTCGGCGAACTAACTGTCAAAAAGAATTCAGTCATCATTCCCTTAGAAAGTGATGGTATCCGTATGAATGAACGCCTTGGTGTTTATTCGGTAATTGATACTCTTTCTATTTTCTCTCAGAGATCTTCTCAAACTATTGAAACAATCAATCATCACAACCGAATGATGTCCTCCTACCTCAGCGTTACGCAGTCCCAGCATGATTTTGCCTGCCATGCTTATGAAACTGCCCTTCGTTTCCCCAACTTCAAGGCACAGCAGCTAGGCGTAATCACCAATACCCAGGCAGCATCTGCTTCGGGTGGCACTTCTCCTAACTCCTTCTGCATTCCGCTGGTATCTGGTCTATTCATGGGACAGGAACCAATCCCGCTCTCCAATGAATATGGTGTGGGTGGTCTTATGATTGAAATCCAGTTATCCCCGGACAGCAATGTTTTATTCTCTTCTACCAACTCTGCTACGGCACTCCTTGATGCTTTCTATGAATTATCCAATGTTCGTCTAATCTGTGAAGTCCAAACACCGGATCCGGATTTCACTCCTCAGGCAACCAACACCTTCACCTACAATTCTATCAGTTCTTACTACAACACTATCAACTCGGCAAATGCTGTCTTGAATTTCAACCTTGGTCTGAAATCTGTCCTAGGAGCATTTATGAATGTTGTCCCGGCAGCACACATTAATTCTCTAACCCGGGATGGTCTTGCAACCCTTGGGTTCTCCAACACGGACGGGTCCCAGGCACAGATCGAGCAACTTGTTTTCACACGTGCCGGTCAGCGTGTCCCATTAGAATATAACATTGATACACTTCAGAAGGAGCAGGCAGGACGCGACAACACTACCCCTGACGCACAGGTTGTGAGAAATTACATGAATGCTGTAATGAATTTTGCTAAGATTGCTCGCACTTCTGTCGCGCCGAGTGTTTTCCGCAGCATTGATTATGGTGCTACCTTTGCTGATGCCAAAACCATTATTGATGGTGGATCTGCTTATGGCATTGGTGTATCTTACGATGGTATTAGCAACAGCGGTCTTGACTTCTCCCAGGTTCCGTTTGGGGTACAGCTACAGATTGGATTAACCTCGGACAATCCTAATGCTGTTTTCCTCTTCGTCCACTCCCGCCAGACGGTAGTATCCTCGGGTGGATCAATTCAGGTTATGAAATAAACATTTAATAGTATGTTTGATCGTCGTAGTTATTGGTTTGTTTCCCAGATAAATCAGTAGTGTTCCTAGATCCATATTTTAAAATTACCTTTACTTTTTTTTATTTTCTATATTATAAAACGATAATATGGATACCCCTTCAATGCCCGCCCCTACTCAAATTCCTGACTTGGTCCGCATAGGATCAGTCGCTACTGATACTGCTATCAGTGTCACTACTGATATCTTAGATCCGGTAATTTTTTCTGAATCAGAAGCGAGATTTGTCCTTGACAACAAGGGCATTCTTCACAGCAACTCTCGCATTACCTTCTCCACCGACGGAGCAGTTGGACCAACTACTAATGATCGTGCCTTCTTCCCAGCAGGAGTTGGCGTACATTCTTTAATCCAGCGTGCTGCTCTGCGTGTTGGCACGAAGACTGTTTGTGAAATCGAAGATTACAATCACTTTGCGGCATATGAAACGACGTTTCTGCCTCCGGATGCCATCAAGGAACGCGAAGGTGTTATCTCCGGCAGAATGATGACAATTGCCCCGGTCCTCACTGGTCGCTCGGAACCCTTCCAGAATGCTTCCAACAGTGCTTCCAATACTGAAAGTCTTACTGAAGCAAAATCAATCCAGATTGACAATGGCAAGGGTCTTTTACTGGCTGGTGCTGATAGTCCTCAGTGGCATCCTCCCCTCAAGGATACTGACATTTTCCCAAGTCGCACTGTTTTTGATTATCAGGTAGAAGCAAATAAACCTACTTATTCGGTCCTTCTAGCAGATCTGTTCCCGTTCCTCAAAACAAACCAACTGCCACTCTTTATGATGTCAGAGCAGGTAAGCATCCATTTGACTTTCACCCAACGCCAGAGCGGTGCTTCCTCGGAACGTGTCAGTGTCACTGGCGGTGGAACTATCACCCAGGATGCAGTCCTTGTCCGTGGTGATTGCCAGTTGATTGCTGATTACATCTTTTACCCCCAGGATCTTATGGAGCAGTATAGGCAGCAAAATGCCAATATGTCTTTCCAGTATGTTGATTATCAGTTTGTAAAAAGGACTGTTTCTGCTACGGAATATTCTTCTGGTCTTATTCAGAATGTTGGTGGTGCTGGTCGCATCGTAAATAAAGTATTCTGTGCTTCTGTAGGCGAAGATACTGAAGACTTACAGGAAGAAAATCTTCTAAATGTATATTGTGCTGAAGGACCAACTGTATCTACAACTGGTGTCGGCACTGTCACAACCAATTTAAAATACAATGACAACTTCCTTTACCCGATTGATGTCAGCAATGATGCCCGCCATTACCACAACGTCTTCCAGTCGGAAGGCAGAGTGCCCTACATCTCCCGCGATTTATATCGCGGTGAGGGGCAGTTAGCACAGACACTCGCTGGTGCTTCTGGATCTGTTAATTTCGAGGATTACACGGCACAGAGCGACTTACGCCAGAAATTCTTCTACACTGCTTACCGCCTAAACAAAGGCGAGCGGGTTAACTCCCGTGGCATTGAAATCTATGATACCCGTGTCACGGTCCCGGGGGCATCAACCATGCGATGCTGGCTACAGGTTATGCGAGTAGCAAGTCTCAGGGATGGAATGTTTATGATGGGATATGCTTAAGATTTCTAACTTTAAAATTTGTTAACTTTATTTTTTATTATATTCATAAAATAAATGAATAGTAATACTTTTACTAAGACCACACTTTTGGAATGTCCTAGGTCTCAATCAG